>Ga0209154_1000043_pt1 | contig 87470 bp, 75 predicted proteins | sample GraSoiAngelo_121_FD_185878 | JGI IMG/M metagenome (GOLD analysis project Ga0209154, IMG submission 185878) | Grasslands soil microbial communities from the Angelo Coastal Reserve, California, USA - 14_0919_12_20cm (SPAdes) (version 2) | ecosystem: Environmental > Terrestrial > Soil > Grasslands ... | reverse complement strand
TGCCGGGAGACAACGTGCAGCTGGTCATTGAGCTGATCACGCCGGTGGCGATGGAAAAAGGCTTGCGGTTCGCGATCCGTGAAGGCGGCCATACGGTGGGCGCCGGCACCATCAGCGAGATCATTAAGTAGGTTTGTTATGGAGATTGTTGTCGATGGATGGCGATCGAGCGTTGCGGGTTGGGATGCAGTGCGAAACATTCCGCCAGACCGCCTTGCCGAGCTCAGCCCGGAGCAGCGTGAGGTTGCCAAGAAGCTTGGTGTTAAGCCTGAAGACTACGCTCGAAGCGTTATGGCGGGCGAGCGCCCGACTTTTGGACCGGAGGCTGAAGCGAACTGGGATTCAGGACCGAGTTAATCGCGTTGTGCTCCGGACGATTGAGGGTCGATGGGATGTGGAGCTGCAGATTGATGGGAGACAATTCCGCTCAGAATCGACGAGACATTAGTCGACGATTTGTTTGACAGTGGTTCTGCGGATGCTGAGCAGCGACAGGGCCGGATCATTGATCGCGCGCTGGTGGGAATAAGCCAGTGAAGTTTGGCGAGCGGGATGCAGCCATTCTGCTCACGGATGCAGGTCGACGGGTACTGCAGTCTGCGGCGGTAAGTCTCGCTGACTCACCGTTTTTATGGGTCAGTTGAGGATAGCGATGACATCGGTCTTCGGTCTATGGATTCGAGTCAATCGCGAAGATGGAGGTCACCTGGTTCTGGTTTGTTGGGAATATGTTCTTTCAATGAATTTCCTGATTGGTCAGCCAAAGGTACTAGGATTGAGGTAGGAGCAATGCCCCGAGAGATCATTACGTTGCAATGCGGTGAGTGCAAAGAGCGCAACTACTCGACCACGAAGAACCGGAAGACGACTCCGGACCGTCTCGAGCTGAAAAAGTTCTGCCGGCGTTGCCGGAAGCATACGCCGCACAAAGAAGTGAAATAGATTTTGTAATTTGGTAATCGGGTAATTTCGTAATTTAAGACCCTGCGGTTTTCAAATTACACAATTACAAAATTGCCCGATGAATTCAGGGGCGTAAGCTCAACGGTTAAACTGCCGGTCTCCAAAACCGGACTTGGGGGTTCGAATCCCTCCGCCCCTGCCAGAGTTACCGGCAGAGCCGGACGATAAAGGAAGCAGGAAGTAGATGGCGATAGCAGCACAAGAAGGCACACTCACCGCGACCGTGAAATCCTGGCCGCAGCGCATCAAGGGCTTCTACAACGACGTGCGCACCGAAATGAAGAAGGTAACCACGCCGTCGTTCAAAGAAGTGCGGGCCACCACCACGGTAGTGATCATTACGGTATTTCTCTTCGGCCTGTACTTCTGGGCTGTCGACTCGGTGATCGGCCGCGCCATTGATTGGGTGTTGCGCTCGCTCACCCACCGTTAGAGAGGTTTGGATACTCAGCTTATGCAGGACGAAGAAAAAAACCAGAGCTCGGAGCCGCAAACCGAAGGTGGAGAAAACAAGACCGCCACTGCGGTCGAGCCTCCTCGTAACCCGAACATGAAGTGGTACATCATCCACTCCTATTCGGGGTTCGAGCGCAAAGTCAAAGAATCGCTCGAGTCGCGCGTGCAGGCCTTCGGTCTGCAGGACAAGATCGGCCGCGTGATGATCCCCACCGAGTCCGTAACCGAAGTCCGCGGCGGCAAGAAGTACACCAGCGAGCGCATGTTCTATCCCGGCTATGTGCTGGTCGAAATGGACATGGATGACCATGTGTGGCACGTGGTGAAATCCACGCCGCGGGTAACTGGGTTTGTGGGCACCGGCCAGCAGCCGACGCCGCTGTCGGAGGAGGAAGTCCAGCACATCGTCTACCGCGTAGGCGAATCGAAGGACAGGCCCAAGCTCAAGGTCAAGTTCGAAAAGAACGAATCCGTGCGCATCACGGAAGGTCCATTCGCCAGCTTCACCGGCATTGTGGACGAGGTCAACGAGGATCGCGAGACGCTGAAGGTGATGGTGACAATTTTTGGACGGTCGACGCCGGTGGAGTTGGAGTTTGGGCAGGTCGAGAAAGTGGCCTAGATAAAGGATATGGGCACACTCAGCACAAAGCTGCGAATTTGGAATCCAGCCACTCCGGGCCGCGTCGAAGAATTGGACGCGGTTGTGGATACAGGTGCAGCCTATAGCTGGGTCGCTCGCGCTCGGCTTGAGGTTTCACTCCTGAATAAAACGCGCATTTGGCGCATTTGAAGAGCAAATATGGCAAAGAAAGTTACAGGTTCGGTAAAGCTTCAAATCGCGGCTGGCAAAGCGACCCCGGCACCCCCGGTGGGTCCAGCACTCGGCCAGGCGCAGATCAACATCATGGAGTTCTGCAAGCAGTTCAACGCGCGCACCAGCCAGAAGGAACTGGAAGGGCTCATCATCCCGGTGGTGGTCACGGTCTACAACGACCGCTCCTTCACCTTTATCACAAAGACGCCGCCGGCCTCGATTCTGCTGAAGCGAGCCGCAGGCATTGCCAAGGGATCGGGAGCGCCGAATAAAGACAAAGTAGGCAAGGTAACCGCGAAACAGGTGGAGGACATCGCCAAGCAGAAGATGCCCGACTTGAACGCTGCCTCGGTGGAGGCTGCGATTAAGAGTGTCCGCGGAACGGCCCGGTCCATGGGTATTGACGTGGTTGGATAGGAAATCGTGTGGAGGCGGGTCTTCGACCCGCCTGCCCGGGCCAGAGACCCGGGCCCACGTAGGCAAAATTTTGTCAGTCGAAACCACCACGGCCCTGCAAAGCAACGCAGAGCGGTGGGAGACGAGGACGCCAAATGAGAAAAGCAGGAAAAAACATCACCAAGGCCCGGGGCGCTGTAGAAACCCGTCCCTACACGCTGCAGGAGGCCGTACCCCTGCTGCAGAAGGTCAAGTACGCCAAGTTCGACGAGACCGTTGAAGTCACCATGCGTCTCGGAGTCGATCCCAAGCACGCCGACCAGATGGTCCGCGGCACGGTAGTTCTGCCGCATGGCTTGGGCAGGTCAAAGAAGGTCCTGGTCATAGCCAGCGGCGACAAGGTTCGGGAAGCCGAAGCCGCGGGAGCCGATTTCGTGGGCGGCGAAGACATGGTCGAGAAGATCACCAAGGAAAACTGGACTGATTTCGACGCCCTGGTCGCTACGCCCGACATGATGAAGTCAGTCGGCCGTTTGGGAAAAATTCTTGGCCCCAAGGGCCTGATGCCCAACCCGAAGACCGGCACGGTGACGTTCGACGTTGCCCGCGCTGTCCAAGAGGTAAAGGCCGGCAAGGTGGAATTCCGCACCGACAAGACAGCTCTGGTGCACGTTCCGGTAGGCAAGATTTCCTTCACGCCCGACAAGCTCATCGACAACGCCACCACAGTCATCACCAGCGTGGTGAAGGCGAAGCCCTCGGTAGCCAAGGGTAAGTACATCAAGGGCTGCACGCTCAGTTCCAGCATGGGCCCCGGAATTCAAATTGACACGACCGCGGTTGAAGCTGCGGCCAAGGTATAGGAAAAGGATTCGATCATGGCGGTCACGAAAGCAAAGAAATCCGAGCAAGTTGAGAGGCTGAGCAGCGATCTTAAGGATATCTCGAACCTGGTGGTAGCGACTTACAGCAGGCTCACAGTTACGCAGGATTACGAGTTGCGTAAAGCCTTACGCGGAGCGGGCGCCAAGTACCGGGTGGTGAAGAACACCCTGGCCGAGCGTGCCTCTAAGGGAACAAAGGTCGAAGAGGTCCTGAAGAACCTCTCCGGCGTGACTTCGATTGCCTATACAACCGGCGATCCGGTCGCCTTGGCCAAGGCGCTCCAGAAGTATGCGAAAGATAACCCCGAGTTCTCGTTCAAGGCGGGGGTTGTAGAAGGCCGCGCGGTCTCGATCAAAGAGATCGAGGCTCTGGCCACGATGCCCTCGAAGGAAGAGCTCTACTCGAAGCTCCTGTTCTTGATCAATGCCCCGGCGCAGCGCCTGGTAACGGCCATGAACGCCGTGGGACGCGACCTGGCTGTTGTTATTAACCAGGGCGTGGACAAGCAGAAGTTCAAGAACGATGCTCCGGCAGGGGCCTGAAAAGGATTGTGTAATTTTGTTATCGGGTAATTTTGTAATTTAAAACGCAAGACCTCAAATTGCAAAATTCCCGAAATTACAAAATTGCCAAATGGTTTTGGTTATCAGGTGTCAGGGGTTGCGCCGCTCGAGCCTGTCACGTTGTCTGGCGTGGCAGAAAGAGCCGGTCGCACTGGAAACCTGGTTCACGGATACCGAAATCAGCAACTGATAACTGAAAGGTGGAGATACAGACATGGCGGATCTGCAGCAATTAGAAGAATCAATCGTAGGGCTGTCGTTGCTTGAGGCGGCGCAGTTGGTCAAGAAGCTGGAAGAGCGCCTCGGCGTATCGGCCGCGGCCGCAGCCCCGGTCGTAATGGCCGGCGGTAGTGGCGCAGCGGCAGGTGCGGCTCCGGCCGAAGAGAAGACCGAATTCACGGTCGTTCTCAAGGAAGTGGGCGGCAACAAGATCAACGTAATCAAGGCTGTCCGCGAAGTCACCAGCCTCGGCCTGAAAGAAGCCAAGGACCTGGTGGATGGCGCTCCCAAGACCGTGAAAGAGGGAGTCTCCAAGGAAGAGGCCGAGAACATCAAGAAGAAATTCACCGAGGCCGGAGCGACGGTAGAAGTGAAGTAGTCTCAAGGTGTGAAGGCGGGTCATCGACCGGCCCGCCTGGGCCAAAGGCCCTGGGCCACATCACTAGTGAATCCGCGAAGGCGGTGTTATCATCTATATCAACATCGCTTCCCCGGCATCACGCGAAAGGCGGCCACCTACTTCACGGACATCCAGGTCCAGCACGACCCAGGGAAGCGAAGTGTGGCCCACAACAAGTTTGGCAAACTGTCTTGACGAGCAGCAGGACGGGAACAGGCCTTAAGAACTGGCGCGGAAGAACACAATTCAACTGAACCAAAGCGCCGCGCTCGGCGCCCACGGGGAGATTTGTCCCTGCGGGCGCTTGCTCGTTTTTTCTGCTTTGACTTGTTTTTAGTACCGCGGCGCGCAAAGCGCGCCCCACAATCCGCGGTTTGCAGCCCTCGGCTGCAGTGAAAGTTGGGAGTTTCTGAATGTCGAAGAACAGCACCTACCGTCATCGTTTTGACTTTTCCAAAATCCCGGCCACCATCCAGATCCCAAACCTGATCGAGGTGCAAAAGCGCTCCTACGACCGGTTCCTGCAGATGGATCGGCTGCCCAGCGAGCGCGACGACGCCGGCTTGCAGGCCGTGTTTCAGTCGGTGTTCCCGATCACGGACTTCCGCAACGTCTCGCAGCTCGAGTTCGTTGACTTCGCCATCGGCAACTGGGAGTGCAAGTGCGGCCACCTGAAAGGTCTGCACCACTTGCGCACCACGTGTAAGAACTGCGGCTCGACTGTCATCACCGACCCTTTTCATCCCGGCGACGTACTCTGCCAGAAGTGCGGCACGTACAACGCCAATACGCCCGATTTCTGCAACAAGTGCGGCGACCCGGTCGGCCTGCAGCTGAAGTACGACGTCAGCGAGTGCGAAGAGCGCGGCATGACTTACTCGGCTCCCTTGAAGGTCACGATGCGCCTCACCATTTACGAGAAGGACGCCGAGACCGGCAATCGTTCCATCCGCGATATCAAGGAGCAGGAAGTTTTCTTCGGCGATGTGCCCCTGATGACCCAGAACGGCACGTTCATCGTGAACGGTACCGAGCGCGTGATCGTCAGCCAACTGCACCGCTCGCCCGGCGTGTTCTTCGAGACCGCCAATAACCGCACTTACTTCCTGGGCAAGATCATTCCTTATCGCGGCTCGTGGGTGGAATTCGAATACGACCAGAAGAACGTTCTCTACGTGCGCATTGACCGCAAGCGCAAATTCCTGGGCACTATTTTCCTGCGCGCCCTTGGCCTGCGTTCCAGCGAAGACATTCTGCGCACCTTCTACACTGTCGACAAACTCAATGTGCGTGACAAGAAGCTCTACTGGACTATCGATCCCGCCAGCGAGAAGCCAACCAACCTGGTCGGCATGAAGCTGGCGCACAGCATCAAGTCCAAGTCGGGCGACGAAATTGCCCACTCCGGGCGCAAGATCACCGGCCAGATCCTGAAGGAAATTCAGAAAGCCAAGGTTACGGAGATCGAGGTAGACATCTCCGATTTGGAAGGCGCCTTTGCCGCCGGCGACGTGGTGGATACGACCACTGGCGAAGTCCTGCTTGAAGCGAACTCGGAAATCACGGCCGACAAGCTCTCCAAAATCCTGGATTCCGGCGTAGTCGAACTACACGTCTTTTTCCCCGAGCGCGACGACGTGGGAACCGTCATCAGCCAGACCTTGCGCCGCGATTCCGTCAAGACGCCGCAGGAGGCGCTGATCGAGATCTACCGCAAGCTGCGCCCTGGCGATCCGCCGACCCTGGACACGGCCACAGCGCTCTTTCAAGGGATGTTCTTCGATCCGCGTAAGTACGACTTCTCGCGCGTAGGCCGCCTGAAGTTCAACATCAAGTTGTTCGAGAAGCCCGACGCCACCAGTCTCGACCAGCGCACGCTGGACCCCGAGGATTTCTACGCGACCATCCGCTACCTGCTCAAGCTGCGCAAGAACATTGGGGCCGTGGACGACATCGATCACCTCGGAAACCGCCGTGTTCGCGCCGTCGGCGAGTTGCTCGAGAACCAGTTCCGCATCGGCCTGGTCCGCATGGAACGTGCCATCAAAGAAAAAATGAGCGTGTACCAGGAAATGTCCACCGCCATGCCGCACGACCTGGTCAATGCCAAGCCTGTCATGGCAGCCATCCGCGAGTTCTTCGGATCCTCGCAGCTGTCGCAGTTCATGGACCAGACGAATCCGCTGTCGGAGATTACCCACAAGCGCCGTCTGTCAGCTCTTGGGCCGGGTGGCCTGTCGCGTGAGCGCGCCGGATTCGAAGTCCGCGACGTGCACCCCACGCACTACGGCCGCATCTGCCCCATTGAGACCCCGGAAGGCCCGAACATCGGCCTGATTTCGTCGCTTAGCTGCTACGCCCGTATCAACGACTACGGCTTCATCGAGTCGCCTTATCGCCGCGTGAAAAACGGCCGCGTGCTTGATTACGTGACCGTCGTAAACGCCGGCGATAGCGACTACCGTGTCGGAGACCACATTGAGAAGCACGAGGCCGAAAAGGTCAACGCTGATCTGAAAGATCGCCGCAAGCGGCAGGTCGAATTTGAGCCGTACTCGTTCTATCTGTCAGCGTGGGAAGAAGACCGCCACGTCATCGCGCAAGCCAACGTCGAGTTGGACGACAAGGGCCGCATCGTCGCCGACCTGGTTAACGCCCGCAAGTCCGGCAACTTCGTCCTGGTAAGCCGCGATGAAGTTGACTACATCGACGTCAGTCCCAAGCAGTTGGTTTCGGTCGCCGCCTCGCTGGTGCCCTTCCTGGAGCACGACGACGCCAACCGAGCCCTCATGGGTGCCAACATGCAGCGCCAGTCAGTGCCATTGCTCCGCGCCCGTGCTCCGATCGTGGGCACCGGCATGGAAGGTGTCACCGCCCGCGACTCCGGTGCTGTGGTATTGGCGCGCCGCAACGGCATCATCGATTCCGTTGATTCCGAGCGCATCATCGTGCGCGTCGAGGGCGAACACCACCCGGGGCAGCTGTCGCGCGAAGTAGGCAGCGACATCTACCAGCTCACGAAATTCAAGCGGTCCAACCAGAACACCTGCATCAACCAGAAGCCCATCGTCAAGAAGGGCGATCGCGTGCTGAAAGGCCAGGTAATCGCCGACGGCCCTTGCACCGATCATGGCGAGTTGGCGCTTGGCCGCAACGTGCTGGTGGCTTTCATGCCCTGGCGCGGCTACAACTTCGAAGACGCGATCCTGGTCTCCGAGAAGATGGTCAAGGAGGACTACTACACCTCCGTCCACATCGAGGAGTTTGAGATCGAGTCGCGCGATACCAAGCTAGGTCCGGAAGAGGTCACGCGCGACATTCCTAACGTTAGCGAGTCTGCTCTCCGCGATCTCGACGAGAGCGGCGTCATCCGCATCGGTGCTACGGTCAAGGCCAGTGACATCCTGGTGGGTAAGGTAACGCCGAAGGGCGAAACCCAGCTCACTCCGGAAGAAAAGCTGCTACGCGCCATCTTTGGCGAAAAGGCCGGCGACGTGCGCGACGCATCGCTCACCTGCCCTCCGGGAATCGAGGGCACGGTAGTTGACGTGAAGATCTTCTCCCGCAAAGGTCAGGAGAAGGACGAACGCGCCAAGATGATCGAGGCCCAGCAGATTGCTAAGCTCGAAAAGAACCTCTCGGACGAGATTCGAATCTTGACCGACGAGCGCCTCAAGCGCCTGGAAAACATCTTGGGCGGCAAGGAAGTGCAGGCCGATTTGCACGACGAGCGCACCAACAAGCGCCTGCTGACCAAAGGCACGGTCATGGACCGCGACACCATCGAGCGCATCTCCACCCGCAACCTGAAGCGAATCAAGTTCGCCGACAAGGACCCGCGGGTGAACGAGCAGATCGACGAGATCGAGGAAATGACCTCGCGTCAGATCGACGTGCTCAAGAAGATCGTCAATGAGAAAAAAGACAAGCTGCAGAAGGGCGACGAACTGCCTCCCGGCGTAATCAAGCTGGTCAAGGTCTACATCGCCATGAAGCGCAAGCTGAGCGTGGGCGACAAGATGGCCGGGCGTCACGGCAATAAAGGCGTCATTGCCCGCATTCTGCCGGAAGAGGACATGCCGTACCTGGAAGACGGCACGCCCGTGGAAATCGTGCTCAACCCGCTCGGCGTACCCAGCCGTATGAACGTGGGCCAGATTCTGGAGACCCACCTCGGCTGGGCGGGCCACGAACTGGGTGACAAGATCACGCAGTTAATCAAGGAAAACAGCAAAGTCGAAGCCCTGCGCCGGGAGCTGAAGGCTTTGTTCAAAGACACGGTGCTGCTGGATGCGATCTCCGATCTGGACGACGACGCGATCGAGTCGGTCGCTAACACCATGACTCGCGGAGTTTTCGTCGGTTCGCCGGTATTCGATGGCGCCCGCGAAACCGAGATCAAGGCGTTGCTGGAGCGTTCCGGCCTGCCCACGTCGGGCAAAACAGCGCTCTACGACGGCATTACGGGAGAGAAGTTCGAGCTGCCGGTCACGGTGGGTTACATCTACATGCTCAAGCTCTCGCACTTGGTGGACGACAAGATTCACGCGCGCTCCATCGGGCCGTACTCGCTGATCACGCAGCAGCCGCTGGGCGGAAAGGCTCAATTCGGCGGCCAGCGCTTCGGAGAAATGGAAGTCTGGGCACTGGAAGCCTACGGCGCAGCCTTCATCCTGCAAGAGCTGCTCACGGCGAAGTCAGACGACGTCTATGGCCGCACCAAGATTTACGAGGCCATCGTGAAGGGCGAAGCCGCCATGGAACCCGGCGTCCCCGAGTCCTTCAACGTGCTGATTCGCGAGTTGCAATCGCTGTGCCTGGATGTCGAGCTGATTAAGGCTGCCGAGAAGAAGCCGGCAGCCGCAGCGGCGGCAGACTAGTGGCTGGTGGGCAGGGGTCAGTCGCTAGTTCGCTGACCACGGCTCAGGCCACGGAAAATGAGATGTGAAGAAAAACGAGACTCGGCTGTCCTGCTCTCTAGCAGCTGAGTCATAGACATACTGGCGACCGACCACGATCCACCGGCCACTTTCTTCGAGAGCCGCCCGCGGCAGCGTAAATGTCGCAAGAAGCGGAGGAACACCTTGTATCGTTCGAGCCCTTTTGACCTGGGAAATCCGATTGCCGACTTCGACGCCATCCGTATCAGCCTGGCCTCCCCGGAGAAAATCCGGAGCTGGTCGCACGGAGAGGTGACCAAGCCGGAGACCATCAATTACCGTACCTTCAAACCGGAGCGGGACGGCCTGTTCTGTGCCCGCATCTTCGGCCCGGTCACCGACTGGGAGTGTCTGTGCGGCAAGTACAAGCGCATGAAACACCGCGGCGTGATCTGCGACAAGTGCGGGGTGGAAGTCACGCTGTCCAAGGTTCGCCGCGAGCGTCTCGGCCACATCGAGCTTGCTTCACCCTGTTCGCACGTGTGGTTCTTCAAGGGCCTGCCCAGCCGCATCGGCCACCTGCTCGACATCTCTCTGCGCGACCTCGAGTCCGTTTTGTACTTCGAGGCTTACGTCGTGATCGAGCCTGGCGACGCTCCGGTAAAAGAACGTGAGGTCATTAAGGACGAAGCCAAGTTCCGCGAACTCGACCAGCAGTTCCGCCCGACCGGCTTCAAGGCCATGATGGGTGCGGAAGCGATTAAAGAACTACTCAAGCGGGTTGACGTCGAGACGCTCGGCAGCGAGCTCCGCGAGAAGATGAAGCACGAGAGCTCGATGCAGAAGCGCCTCAAGTACGCCAAGCGCCTGAAGGTAGTCGAGGCTTTCCGCAAGAGCGGCAACAAGCCCCACTGGATGATTCTGGATGTGATCCCGGTCATTCCGCCGGAGCTTCGCCCCCTGGTGCCTCTGGACGGCGGTCGTTTCGCTACCTCCGATTTGAACGATCTCTATCGCCGCGTCATCAACCGCAACAACCGGTTGAAGAAGCTGATGGACCTGCACGCTCCGGAAGTCATCGTGCGCAACGAAAAGCGAATGTTGCAGGAAGCCGTGGACGCCCTGTTCGACAATGGCCGTCGGGGCCGCGTCCTGCGTGGGGCCAACAACCGCCCGCTGAAGTCGCTCTCCGATACCCTGAAGGGCAAGCAGGGCCGCTTCCGTCAGAACCTGCTCGGCAAGCGTGTGGACTACTCGGGCCGCTCCGTCATCGTGGTTGGACCGGAACTCAAGCTCCACCAGTGCGGTCTGCCCAAGAAGATGGCGCTTGAACTGTTCAAACCGTTCATCTATCACCGGCTTGAACAGACCGGCCACTGCACCACCATTAAGCAAGCGAAAGAGATGGTCGAGCAGCAGGAATCCATTGTTTGGGACATCCTGGAAGAGGTCATTAAGGACCACCCGGTTCTGCTGAACCGCGCTCCAACCCTGCACCGCCTTGGCATTCAAGCGTTCGAACCGGTGCTGGTGGAAGGCAAAGCTATCAAGATTCACCCGCTGGTCTGCACCGCGTTCAACGCCGACTTCGACGGCGATCAGATGGCGGTCCACATTCCGCTATCGCCTGAGGCTCAGGTCGAAGCCAGCGTGCTGATGTTGTCCTCGCACAACATCCTATCGCCGGCTTCCGGTCAGCCCATTACCGTGCCCACGCAGGACATGGTGCTTGGCCTCTATTACCTGACCAAGGCCAAGCCCGGCGCCAAGGGTGAGGGCCGGTCCTTCGCCAATATTGAAGAGGCTCTTCTGGCTCGCGAAGCGGGCGAGGTGGAGACGCTAACTCCCATCCGTCTGCGCTACTCGGGTGAAGTCATCGACCTGACCAGCGCTTATGACGATCAGGACGTGCTGCATACGGAACCTGTGAAGGTGGAGCGTGGCTACATTAACACCACAGTAGGCCGCGCCATCCTCAACGACCAGTTGCCCGACGGCATGCCCTACATCAACGGCCTGCTCAAGAAGAAGGGCATTGGCCAACTGGTGAACTACTGCTACCTGCGTTTCGGCCTGGAGACCACGGTCAAAATGCTCGACCAGGTCAAGGAACTGGGCTTCCGCTATGCCACGCGTGCCGGTCTGTCCATTGGCATTGATGACATGGTCATTCCCGAAGACAAGAAGACCCTGGTCCGCGACGCGGAGAAGCAGGTGGTCAATGTCCAGCAGCAATACCTGGACGGCGCCATCACCAACGGCGAACGCTACAACAAGGTCATCGAAATCTGGTCAGCCATCACCGAAAAGGTTGCCGACGAGATGTTCGGCGTAATGCAGCAGCAGGACAAGGAAGGCAATCTCAACCCGATCTACGTCATGGCCGACTCCGGCGCCCGCGGATCGAAACAGCAGATTCGCCAGCTCTCCGGAATGCGCGGACTCATGGCGAAGCCGTCGGGCGAAATTATCGAGACCCCCATCACGGCCAACTTCCGTGAAGGACTGAACGTGTTGCAGTACTTCATCTCGACCCACGGCGCTCGTAAGGGGTTGGCCGATACGGCTTTAAAGACCGCCGATTCCGGCTACCTGACCCGCCGTCTGGTGGACGTCGCTCAGGACGTTATCATCAGCGAGTATGACTGCGGCACGGTGGATGGCATCTATGTCGGTTCCATCGTAGAAGCCGGTGACATCATCGAGCCGCTGCGTGACCGTATCGTTGGCCGCGTATCGCTCGAGAAGATCAAAGACTACGAAGGCAACGTCATCGTTGACATCAACCAGGAGATCACCGAAGAACTGGCCGGCGCCATTCAGTCCGCCGGTATCGAGAAGGTGAAGATCCGTTCGGTGCTGACCTGCGAGTCCAAACGCGGCGTCTGCGTCATGTGCTACGGCCGCAACCTGGCTTCAGGCCGCCTGGTTGAACTTGGCGAGGCCACTGGAGTCATCGCAGCCCAGTCGATCGGCGAGCCCGGAACCCAGCTCACCATGCGTACCTTCCACATCGGCGGTACGGCATCGCGAGTTTCCGAGCAGTCCCGCCTGGAAGCGAAGGCCAACGGCATCGTGCGTTTCATCAACCTGCAAACCGTGAAGTCAAAGGCGGGCGATCTGGTAGTCATGAACCGCAACGGCTCCATTACTGTGGTCGACGACAAGGGCCGCGAGCGCGAACGTTATTCGGTCGTGTACGGCGCCAAGGTCAAGCTCAACGACGGTGATCCGGTCCAGCTCGGCCAGGTCCTGGTTGAGTGGGATCCGTACACTTTCGCCATCCTGACCGAAATCGGCGGAACCGTGCAGTTCAAAGACCTGCAGGAAGGTGTCACGCTTCACGAAGAAGTGGACGAGGTCACCGGCCTGTCGCGTCACGTCGTGGCCGACTCTCCCGACGAGAAGCGCCAGCCAGCCATCGTGATCAAGGGCAGCAAGGGCAGCAAGCGTTACCTGATGCCCTCCCGCGCTCACCTCATGGTCCAGGATGGCGATACAGTCTATCCGGGCGACGTGCTGGCCAAGATCCCGCGCGAGACCACCAAGACCAAGGACATCACCGGCGGTCTGCCGCGCGTGGTCGAGCTGTTCGAAGCCCGCAAGCCGCACGAGACGGCCGTTATCAGCGAAATCGACGGCGTCGTCAAGTTCGGCGAAGTCTCGAAAGGTCAGCGCAAGATCTACGTTGTGGCCGACAACGGCACCGAAAAGGAATACCAAGTGCCGCGCGGCGTCCACGTCAACGTGCAGGAAGGCGAGCGCATCCGGGCTGGCGAACAGCTCATGGATGGCCCGCTCAACCCGCACGACATCCTGGCGGTTCTGGGCGAGAAAGAACTGCAGGCTTACCTGGTGAACGAAATCCAGGAAGTCTATCGCCTGCAGGGCGTAAACATCAGCGACAAGCACATCGAGGTGATCGTTCGTCAGATGATGCGCTGGGTGAAAGTCGAGGACGTCGGCGACACCCAGTTCCTCCTGGAGGAACAGGTCGACAAATTCCGATTCCGCGAGGAGAACGAGCGCGTGATCGCGCAGGGCGGCAAGCCGGCTACCGGACGCCCGCTCCTGCTTGGCATCACCAAGGCATCGCTGGCGACCGAGTCGTTCATCTCGGCGGCGTCGTTCCAGGAGACCACGCGCGTGCTCACCGAAGCCTCCATTCAAGGCAAGGTGGACCACCTGCGCGGCTTGAAGGAGAACGTCATCGTTGGCCGCCTCATCCCTGCCGGTACCGGCATGGAGTACTACCGCAACGTGCGCCTCTCCCCCGAAATGGAAGAGGCTGCGGCCAAGGTGCAGGAGGAAGTCTCGGCGGCCTACGAGGAGGCCGAGCGTGCTCTCGAACTCATGCGCCGCGAGGGCGAGACCGAGGAACTAACGGCCGAATAGAAACAAACACTGTGTGGCGCGGGCATTCTTGCCCGCACGGGGCGGACAGCGATGTCCGCCCGACACCAGCCTATGCATGCCAATCCAGAGTACTTGAACGATCGCCAACCCGATCCGCGCAATTCCCAGTTGCGCCTCTGGCCGTCCGGCAATACCCTAGGTCAACTCATGCTCAGGTTTTTTCGCCTCCTTCGGCTTGCAATCTGGCGTGCCTTCCAGCACGACGCCTTTGCCGTCGCTAAGGCGTCTGCATACTCATCGATCCTCACTTTTTTCCCGGCACTCTTGATCCTGGGTTCGCTTCTCGCTACCTCGCGCAAAACCACCGTCTACCTTCGTGAAATTTCTGACGCGCTGAGCCGCATTTTGCCGGCCGGCAGCGCCACTGCCCTGGCCTATCTGCGAGGAAGTACCTACCGCCCGCTGGGGCTCCTGATTTCGGCTTCGCTGCTGACCATCTGGACCGCTTCCGGCGTCATGATCTCCTGGATGGAGGGCTTCCGGAACGCCTACCAGCTTCCTAAAACCTGGGGACTGGTGAAGGAGCGCATGATTGCCTTCTCATTGGTGATCCTCGCTGGAATCCCTATGACCTTCGCCACCATCTTGGTTGCGTTCGGTAGCCGCATTGAGACCCGCGTTCTGTTCCAGATAGGCCACGAGTTCGGCCCATTCATTCTGCTCATGTGGATGGCGATCCGGTGGGTCATCGCCACCCTGACCAGCATCGCCGTCATCGCGCTCATTTACCATAATGCGGTTCCGCGCACCCAGCCTTGGCACAGCGTCCTGCCCGGTGCAACCCTAGCCACCGGCTTGTGGTTTGGTGTAACCATGCTTTTCGGCTGGTATCTGAATCGCTATGCCGATTACAGCATCATTTACGGTTCGCTGGGGGTTGGCATTGCCCTGCTCGTATGGATGTACATGATTTCTCTTGTGGTCTTGGTGGGCGCTGAATTCAATGCCATGCTCTTTCCCCGGGCGGTGCTGGGACGCGAACTGAGCCAAACGGGAAATCAGAAATTGGCCGTGCGTTAGCACTGGAACGGTTGAGAGCGCACGACCTCGGTCTGTGGGTGAGAACTAACTTCCAGGTAGGAACAATGGCAGGGTACCTGTCAAGCCCGGAGGGGTGGCGTGATAATGGCCCAGCGCTTCAGCGCTGGGTCCAATGAGGAAATTTGGAACGAGTTCCGGAGGGACGACAGAACCGCCAAGAAACCGCCTTATCACAAGAGATCGCTATCAACACGGGTTGGGAGCTCGCTCTGAAAATCAAGGCTGCTTCACTTCTGCTGGTACTAACCTTCACGCCTTGCGCGTTGTTCGCCAAAAACTCCAAAGCTTCCCTGCATCAGCAAATGGTGGGCACTTGGAAACTGGTATCGATCCAAGCGCAATATCCTGATGGCCGGCTTGATTCGGACCCCGATCTAGGTCCGCACGCCCTGGGCTATCTCATCTATGATTCTGGCGGCCACATGTGCGCTCAACTGATGAACCCGGACCGCTTTGATTGGCGCAATCCTCCCAATGCCAACCCGGCTGAAGCCAAGGCCGCGATCGATGGCTACGAGGCGTACTGCGGCAGCTATGAGGTGCAGGAAAGGGATGGGCTGGTGATCCATTACAGAGAACTGGCCTTGGTCCCAAACCAAGCCCGCAGTTCGGTGCAGCGCCATGTCTCGTTTGTGGGAAATCATTTGGTCATCAAGCTGGTCGATAAGGCTCGCAGCGGACAGCCGCTGAAGTACACCTTGACCTGGGAGCGGGCGAAGTGACGGAACCCAAGCTGGATCTCGTTTCTGGCGACATCTCGACTGGAGATGCATCCATCCTTGTCGATCTTGCGCTCGACAGCCACGCCGACGTTGCTGCCGGCCGTCGCGCCAAGATTATCTGCACCATCGGTCCCGCCTGCAATTCCGAGTCCGCGATCCGTGATCTGCTTCGCCTCGGCATGGATGTGGCCCGCCTGAATTTCTCGCACGGCACCCATGCTGAGCACGCCCGCAACATCGCCCGCCTGCGCCGCGCCGCGAAAAAGGAGCGCCGCACAGTCTGCATCCTTGCCGATCTGCAGGGCCCAAAAATCCGCACCGGCCCACTCAAGGGCCACACTCCGGTCACACTCGAGCCTGGGTCGCGTGTAGTCATCACCCCTCGTGACCTGCCCGGAACCGAGAAGCTGATCTCCACGACCTTCCCGACTCTGGCCGAAGATGTCGAGCCCGGTTCCCGCATTCTGCTCTCCGACGGGTTGATCGAGCTGCGCGTTCTGGCCGTTCGGGACGACGACGTCGAGTGCGAGGTCATTAACGGCGGAGTCTTAGGCGAACATCAGGGCATCAACTTGCCCGGCGCCGCTTTGTCCGTACCCTCGCTCACCGAGAAGGACCAGGTAGACCTTGAATTTGCGTTAAAGCACGGCGTTGACTACGTCGGCCTCTCCTTTGTCCGTTCCGCCGCTGACATCCGTGCTGCCCAGCAGTTAATCCGCCACCATGGCAGCAATGTGCCGGTGGTGGCCAAGCTGGAGAAGCCTCAGGCCATAGATCGGTTGGAAGAAATTCTGGAAGTCACCGACGCGGTGATGGTAGCCCGCGGTGATTTGGGCGTGGAACTCCCGCCAGAAAAAGTGCCGGTTATCCAGAAGCATGTGATCCGCAAATGCGCAGAATGGCGCAAGCCCGTAATTACGGCTACCCAGATGCTCGAGTCGATGGTGGAAAATCCGCGTCCAACCCGGGCAGAAGCTAGCGACGTGGCCAACGCCATCTTTGACGGCAGCGACGCAGTCATGCTCTCCGCCGAAACCGCCAGTGGCAAGTACCCGCGCGAAGCCGTAGCCATCATGGGCCGCATCGTGGTCGAAGCCGAGCGCAACATGGCGCAAGAGGGTGTCGACCGCCGCCGCAATCACCGTCGCCTTTCCATCGCCGAGACCATTTGTGAATCCATCGCCCATGCTGCCGAGGACCTCGAAATGGGCGCCATTGCTGTCTTCACCGAAAGCGGCAACACCGCCAAGCTGATCTCCAAGTACCGTCCTAAAGCCGAAATCTCTGCCTTCAGCCACATGCCACATGTCTGCAATCGCCTGAACCTGCTGTGGGGTGTGCGGCCTGTGTTCCATCACCAGGAGCGCACGGCCGAGGCTATGGTACGTGCGGCCGAAATTAAATTGTTGGAAGAAGGTAGGCTCAAGGCTGGTGACGTGTTGGGTGTGGTTGCCGGGACACAACTGGCTTCTGGCTCGACTAATTTCATGCGCCTGCACGTTGTGGTTGACGAAGTGCCCGATCGCCGCAGACGCACTCGGCCGACCAAGAAAAGCAGGAGACGCTGAAATCCACCAACCTTGTCATCCTGAGAGAAGCAAGGCCATTGGCGAGTGCGAATGGCTTTGCGGAGTCGAAGGATCCCCGCAGCGCCCAATTTAGCCTCGCTGCATCGAGGAATTCTCTCTCACGCTAGCGCCGATCTTTTTTGGGTGGCGCCGGGCTTCAGTCCTGCATTAATCTCACCAAGAACCTTTGCGCTTTAGCTTTAGCGCCTGAGGTACATGCCCTCCAATCCTCAAATCGACGACTTCCATGATGCCACGGCTGATCCGCCCGTCCGAGGCTTCGTCCACACCCCATCCCAGCCGAACGGACACGGCCTGACGCTCACTCACGGCGCCGGCTCCAATGCTCAATCCCCGCTGCTGATTGCGTTGGCAAACACCTTCGCCGAAGGCGGATTTACCGTCCTGCGTTGCGACCTGCCCTTCCGGCAAGCCCGGCGCTTCGGCCCGCCCCGTCCCGGTGACGCTACCCGCGACCGCCAGGGCCTTCTTCACGCCGTGGCTGCCATGAGAAAGCTGATTTCCGGTCGGCTCTTTCTCGGGGGGCACTCCTACGGAGGACGCCAGGCCAGCATGCTTGCCGCGGAACAACCTGATCTTGCCGATGGCCTTCTCTTGCTCTCGTATCCGCTTCACCCGCCGCACAACCCTGCGCAACTTCGTACTCAACACCTGGTCAACCTCCGCGAGCCCGCGTTATTCATACACGGCACCCGCGATCCCTTCGGCTCCACTGAAGAAATCCAAGCAGCTTTGAGATTGATTCCGGCTGAAACGAAGCTGGTATCGGTGGAGGGTGCTGGCCACGACCTGGGTTTCAAAGCGAAGGCGAAACAACAGACAGACCTGCCCGACCCGGTCCTCGCGGCCTTTCAGGAATTCTTCAAAGTCCGTGTGGCTGCGTAAGCTCGTGTGGCGCGGACACTCTGGTCCGCGCGCGTCGCCAAGAAATGCAGATTCCTCGCTGCGCTTGAATGACAAATCTTATAGGGAATGACAAGCGCTGGAGAAAATGAGGGGAGAGCTGTTAAGGCTTCAATTCACCCACCCCGACTTCCCCTCTCCGTTTTTCTTATCATCCGGAGGTTGGTAGTTCCCGTACTCATCGAAGGTCCCGGGATTTTCCCCATGTTTCTTCATGTAAACCTGAAATTTCTTAGCCGCACGCCGCCGCTTGGCGCGGTAATACTCATTCCGCACGCTGTAGTACCACTCCGAAAGGGAGAACACCAAACCACGGCGCGGCAGGAACTTGATATAGATAAACCCGAAGAACAACCCGCCCAGGTGGGCAAAATTGGCGACCCCGCCTTGGCTCGGCTCGAAGGTGGCGATGATCACAAGAAAAATCATGACGGCCACCATGTACTTGGCCTTAATCATGAAGGGCAGGGGGAACATAAAAATCTCGCGGTCTCCATACAACATGCCGAAGGCGATCAGCAGCCCATAGATCCCGCCCGACGCTCCTACCGTGATGGTGCCCGGCCCACCTCCTGGAAGCGGCAGATAAGCGACCGCAATGGTGGTCAGCGCCGCACCCACCACGCAGAACAAGTAGAATTCGAGGAACTTTTTCGATCCCCAATCTTCTTCCTCCTGTCCGCCAAACATCCAGAGCATGATCATGTTGATGAGTACATGCCATACCCCAGCGTGCAGGACCGAGTAGCTGACGAGCTGCCAGATCATTCCCCAGTGCAGCACGTAACCTGGGACCAGACCCAGGTATTGCATGACATCGTCGTAAGCGGGCCGTGAGAATGTCCTGAGTACGGCCTCCAGGAAGTAAACGATGGCGCAGGTGAGAACAATGCGTTTCACCCAGCCGTGAAACGGCGGCAAGCTCAGCGAAAGTGTGCGTCCTCTATACATCCAAAACTCGTCGGACGGTTGTTTTATGCCGACCTACCTCTCCGGCAGCGGCACTACCGGTAGACTGCGATGCCCCTGCTCGTCGACAGCCCGCACTGCGAAGATTACATTATCCTTCGACATCTTCAGCGTAGCCCGGTTCACGTTGCCGGCGCGTTCCGCGTGTTCCCAATCCGGACTACTGGTGGCCCGCCAGACCACCTCGTACGCGCTGGCTCGCCCTCCCGGAGAAGGCTCCCAGGTAATAGTGGAATCATTCTCCAGATTCTTCGTCAAGAGCCGGACATTACTCGGAGGTGCCGGTGCAGCGGCCAGCGACGCCAATGCGGCTGCGTTCAGACGCGCCACTTGAGCTAGATAATCGACGTTCACAAATTTCAGCAGGTCGCCGTATTCGATTCCGTTCTCCGTGCGAACGTTTTGGTGTTGATGATTGTAGTCCTCGCGGGATTCGGTGAAGCGTACGGCTGCGAACCCCTGTTGATTGAAAGCATAATGATCACCTCCGCGCAGATATCGGTCTAGCCGAAAGACCAGCATGGGTTTTACAGCGGCGTCGTACGTGCGGCCAACCTCCGCGATGTAGCGTGCCAGTTCACGCGAGGGCGAATCGCTTTCCCCGCCCAGCATGCGGACCTGCCGAACCTGCTGTTCGGTGGCTGCGATCGGGATGCCCTCGGAAAACACGCGGACCACGCCCGCATCCTGCTGCGGACTTTTGTCTCCGCCAACGATGTCGTTATTCAGCACCGCTTCAATGTTCCATCCTTGCTGCTTGGCCATCCGCGCGAAGTGCTTACTCCCGTTCAACCCCTGCTCCTCACCCGCCACCGTGAGGAAAACAATCGTCGCCGGAAATTTATGTTTGCTCAGAACCCTGGCGCACTCCAGACTCACAGCTGTCCCGCTCCCGTCGTCATTCGCACCTGGAGCGTCGCCTTTTGTGTCCAGCGTATCGCTGTTCCGCGAATCGTAATGACCGGTAACCAGCAGTATGCGATTAGCGCTCGCTGGATCGGTCCCCTTCAGGACCGCATACACATTGGTAATCTGGGTAGGCGCCGGAATTCGATCGCCAGGCTGTTCCGTAAACGAATCTGTCCTCACTTCGAGGCAGCCGCCGCACTCTTTCGAGTAGCGTTCAAATTCCGATTTGATCCACTCTCGCGCCGCCCCGATTCCACGCCCCGCCGAGATCGAAGCCGGGTCTTGTGCCGAGAGCGTCAGCCGGGTCCCAAAACTTACCAATTTCTCGATATTGGTCTGGATTCGTTGCGCAGAAACATCCTGCAAAGCTGCCACAACTTGCGGATCGGCCGGCCCCGCCAGATTTGACGTTTGGCTAGTACCCTGTACTCTGGGTTGTGCCAAGCCGGCTAACCAAGCCAACAACAGCATCAGAGCGCTAGGACGGGATGTCAAATTCCAGAAACTGTGGAGCATTGGTCGACGAAGGAACGACGTTGGCTTTATTCTTGACCGCTTGGCCCACGGCACTAGAATGACCAAGGCTCGGGACGAATCCCAGTACTTGACCTCTTGCCCGGGAGAATCTAAATATTATCAGGGGTGGTCGATAGAACGGAGGCAATTATGGTGGCGTGTCCTGAATGCGAGACCGATCTCGACATCGAAGAAGATGAGATCGACGAGGGCGAAATTGTTTCCTGTCCCGAGTGTGGCTCCGACTTCGAGGTGATTACCACCAATCCGATTGAGCTCAAACCGGTCGAAGAAGCAGAGATCGAGGAGGAGGAAGAAGAGGAAGCCGAAGACGGTGACTATTCCTAGGTTTCGCCACCCCTGTGGACCCACCCCCCCGGTTTCTTACGCCCTCATTTGGCTGGCGCTGTGGGCGTCCCTGCTGCTTCAGCCTGCGCGTGCCAGCCAGGCGCCCGCCTCCGTCAAGAAACCTCTAAAACCCTACGCCCTGATTTATGGTACCGTCTTTGGTCCGGATGCCCACGCGGTATACGGCGTAAGAATCAAAATTCGGCCGGCCAATGAGAAAAAGCCCCGCTGGGAGCTGTATTCAGACCACAGCGGCGAATTTGCCCAAAGGGTGCCCGCCGGCTCGGCCGATTACGTAATCTGGACTGACTTGAAGGGCTTTAAGTTGCCTGATGGCAAGAGGTTAGGAGCCGGGCAGGAGGTTACTGTCCACATCCAGAATGACGAGCGCGCCGACATCAGCCTGCATCTAAAATAGAGAGTTCCTGGTAGGGGAAAAAGGCTAAATTAATGAGAAAGGCAACGGTTGTGGCAGTTACGCTGCTTCTGCTGGGCCTTGCAGCCGCCCTCAGCGCATCCACCAAGGACAACCCTACGGGACGCCTCCTGACCGGCCGCGTCGTCGACCAGCAGGAGAACGCCTTGTCTGGCGCCATCGTGTACTTGACCAACACCCGCACGCGCGCGGTCAAAACCTACATCGTAGGCAAGGACGGTCAATACCGTTTCCCATCGCTCTCCCTCAACACCGACTACGAACTCTACGCTCAATACAATGGTCGCAAGAGCGACAGCAAGACCGTAAGCCAATTCGACAGCCGCGCCACAGTGAACATTAACCTCCGAATTGACGCCAAGTAGCAGCTTTTTTGAGCGTTCTCGGCGGCTCGTCGTGAATCAATCCTCATCCAAATTACAGATTGCAAAATCCCAAAATCACCCTAAGCTGATAGCATCCCAAAATTCAAGCTGGAGCAGACATGGGTTTGAATATCCTGGCCGGGCTGTTGATGTTCCTGGTTGCAGCCGGCGTCCTCATCTACTTGGTCATCATCTACAACGAGCTGGTCCGCCTGCGTAACGACAACGACCGTGCCTGGGCCAATATCGATGTCTTGCTTAAGCAGCGCCACGACGAAATCCCTAACCTGGTGGAAACCGTGAAGGGCTACATGCAGCATGAACAGCAGACCCTGCTGGCCGTGACCCAAGCCCGGTCCGCTTCCATGAACGCCGCCACCATCGGCCAGAAAGCCCAGGCTGACCTGCGCGTCACCGGTGCTCTGCGTGGCCTTTTTGCCGTTACCGAAAATTATCCTCAACTGCGGGCCAACGAGAATTTCCTCAAGCTCCAGAACCGCATCTCCGAACTGGAAGAGCGCATCGCCGACCGCCGCGAGTTCTTCAACGACGACGTCAACACCTACAACACCCGCATTCGCCAGATCCCCGACGTCTTCCTCGCCGGCTTCATGAACCTAAAACCCCGGGAGATGTTCAAAGTCTCCGACGAGGATCGCCGCACCCTGGCGGTAGGATTCTCACCAAAAGTGGCTGGGCCATCCTGACTGGATTTAGAACCGAGTTACTACTCCGGATGGAAATTGAGTTCGATCAGTTGCTTGGTCTCGTGCTGTGCCGTCTCCCAGCGCCATTTCTGAATGGCCTCAACTGCTGCCTGGCTCAAAAGCGGACTCCCGCCAACCACATGGGTGGACTTAACGTTTCCACTGGCAGCGATGATCGTCTCCACCTTCACTGTCCCGCGAATTTGCATTCTGCGTGCCAGGTCCGGATAGACCGGCTTTACTTTGGTCAGAATTTGCCGCGATTTTGCTTCCCCTTGGTCCTGTGCGAACGAAGAAGAGACGTAAAGCAGGACTCCCAAGGACAACGCGACCAGCATGGCTAAGATGGGGCGTCGCATGCCGATAGAGTAGCCGGGCTCGCATACCCTAGAAAAGTAACTGAGGTAATGAGATTCCAGAAAAGTGACTTAAGTAATGAGATTAATGAGGCGATGCAATCAGGGAATATCCCAGCACGTGATTACGCTGGTTCTTCGGCTCCAGCATTTCACAATTTTTTACTTCTTTTTACCCCCATTTGACACCTGTTCTGCTCCCAATGAATTATCCTCCCGACCATTGTAGGAGCGGCACTCGAAAAACAGTATGAAACCCAGACGTTGGAATGAGCGAACCCGGTTGATGCTGATCTTGGAACTGGCGGTCGTGCTCCCGGCAGCGGCGCTCATCCTCTTGAGTTTTTGGCACCTGAACCACCTCCAGCGTGACCGCGGCATCGAAGCCTTCATTCAGCGTGATTTCAGCCAGGTCCTGGCTATCTCCGAAAAGCAGATTAACCAAAGAGCTTACGACTTGCTGGACGATGTGCGCCCCGACATCCCCGCGCCGGGAAACACCTGCTCGGTGACTCTGGACAAAATCCTGGCCGCGCATCCTTATATCGCGCACATCTACGTTTATGATCCCGAAAACGGCATGACCTTCCGTTCCCAGCCAGATCGGCTCCGAGAATCCAACTTCCGTGCTGAGGCCGAAGATCTCGACAAGATGTTCGACGCCTGGATGAAAGCTGCCTTCGACGATTTCGCCAAGGAGCTGGCTAAAGGGCACAAGAAGGGTAAGCCGTACTATTTCGAACCCAATTGGGCCCCCCGCGGTGAAAAGCATATCTATCAATCCACCGCTTCTTTCCTGAAAGTTGACGAGGAGACCGGCAGAAAGGCTATTGTTGGAGTCACCTTCGACGCTGAATACCTGCGTGACCACTTCTTCCCAGAAATGCTGGATGCAGTAATCAGTCATAACTCGGCCGATTCGCAAGGTGACAAGAACCATGCTGTGCTGATGATCCATGCTCGCAGCGATTCGACACCCTTGGCCGCCTCTGCTGGATGGGATGGCGGTGAACCTGAAGTGGAACGTAATCTGGAAGGCGCATTTACTGGACTCGCACTCGCCATCAAGAAGCGCGGTACCACGCTGGCCGCGATCGGTCAGCGCTTCGTGCATACCGGTTATCTGATCCTGGGCGGCTTGTCTCTCCTGCTGGCGGGCGGGATCTTCCTGACTTACCGCAATGTCAGCAAAGAAATGGCGCTGGCCCGGCTGAAATCTGATTTCGTCTCCAACGTCTCGCACGAACTGCGCACTCCGCTCTCGCTTATTCGTCTGTACGCGGAGACCCTGGAGATGGGCCGGATCACCAGCCCCGAAAAATATCAGGAGTACTACCAGATCATCCGCAAAGAGAGCGAGCGGCTGACGGCCCTGATCAACAATATCCTTGATTTCTCGCGCATCGAAGCCGGCCGCAAGGAATACGAATTCCGCGAAACCGATCTGAGCGCACTGGTACGCAACACTCTCGAATCGTACCGCTACCAGATCGAGCAGCACGGGTTCACCTTTGAGGAGAAGATCGAGCCCGTACCGCCGTTGCGCGTCGACCGCGAAGCCATGGCCCGCTCCCTGGTTAACCTGGTCAACAACGCCCTCAAGTACTCGCAAGACCGAAAGTACATCGGCGTAAATCTCTATCGCGAAAACGGTGCGGTGAAGCTGGAGGTTATCGACCACGGGATCGGCATCCCGCAGCAGGAGCAGAGCAAGATCTTCGAAAAGTTCTATCGTGTCGGCGATCCTTTAGTGCACAACACCAAGGGAAGTGGCCTGGGGCTCTCGTTAGTACGACACATCGTGCAGGCCCACGGCGGCCAAGTGTCGGTAAACAGCATGCCCGGAGAGGGCAGCAAGTTCACCATAGCGTTGCCGCTGCAAGCCGAAGAGAAGGCGCAGGCAGCAGCAAAAAGCACGTAGGGGCAGCCGTCTTCGTCTGCCCCGCCGAGCCAAGCTCGGCAGCATTGCACGTGAGTATCAGGGCTCTTAGTTCTTGAATCTGGGTTTCGCGTCGGAGATTTCGGTCATGCCCAAAATCCTGATTGTCGAAGACGAACCCAATATGGTCGCCGGCCTGCGCGACAACTTCGAATACGAGGGCTACGGTGTCATCACGGCTCCCGACGGCGTCGCCGGCCTGGAGCGCGCTCTCGCCGAAGCCCCGGACCTGGTCATCCTGGACGTCATGATGCCGCGCATGAGCGGCCTCGATGTCTGCAAGCAACTCAAGGCCGAGCGGCCGTCGATCCCAATCATCATGCTGACTGCGCGTGGCCAGGAAGTGGACAAGGTGGTTGGACTCGAACTGGGCGCCGACGACTACGTCACCAAACCTTTTTCCATCCGCGAACTGCTGGCCCGCGTGAAAGCCGTGCTGCGCCGCGCCCAGCCCGTTCCCAAGGACAAGGAGCGTTACGCCTTCGGCGACGTCGAGGTAAACCTGCGCAGCTGCCAGGTTTCCCGCAAAGGACAGCAACTGGAGGTTTCCTCCAAGGAATTCGATTTGTTGAAGTACTTCCTCGTTCATTCCGGCGAGGCCATAAGCCGCGATCGTCTCCTCGAAGAAGTCTGGGGCTACGATCGATTTCCAACCACGCGCACGGTAGACGCACACATCGTCCGCCTGCGCCAGAAACTTGAACCCAAGCCCGACGACCCGCGCTACTTCTTGACGGTGCACGGAGTTGGCTACAAATTCGTCGGCTAACAAGCGGGAGATGGGTGTGGCAATTCGTGAGCAAGCTTCGGATAGCAGCAGAAGTCAACTACGATGCAAGCTTTGTGTCACTGCACGTTCGTAAAAAGTACGCTGAGGTGCGACTCGTATCAGGCATGCCTTTAGACATGCCGGTCAAGACCGCTTAACTGGAACGGGTCTTAGCCCCTGACAACGACACCTGGAACCCGAGACCTTTTGCATGGCTGAGCTGGCTAAAAATCGTACCGCGAACGGCATGGCTTTCTCGGCCTTTGGCCAGACGGCTGAGCCGTACCGCTCTCGCCGCAGGGATGACACCATGCTCATCCGCCAGGCGCAAGAGGGCAACACCGACGCCTTCGAGCAACTGGTTCGCCACTACGACCAGACCGTTCTGCGCCTGGCCATGCACCTGACGGGTTCTCAGGACGACGCGCAGGAAATTTACCAGGAAGCGTTTCTGCGCGCCTACCGCAATCTGCCGCGCTTCCGCTTCGAGTGTTCGTTCTATACTTGGATTTATCGCATCGTCACCAATCTCTGCATCGATCACCTGCGCAAGAACCAGTTTCGCGCGCGGGAGGTGAGTACCGAGACCTCGGCGGAAGGCAACGAAGAACACATTGTGGACCGCGTGCCCGACCACCGTCCCGCCGCGAGTCCGGAACGAGCTTTCTTGACCCGGGAGCTGCGCGACCGCATCTTGCGCGCTCTGCACAAGCTCTCGCCCCGCGAACGCATGGTTTTCGAGCTGAAGCACTATCACGGCCTGAAGCTGCAGATGGTAGCCGTCATCCTCAACACCACCGAAAACACCATCAAGAACACGCTCTTCCGCGCGACTCACAAGCTGCGTCTTGAACTCGCCGAAGTGCGATGACCTAAGGTCTCAGGTGGCAGGTCTCAAGGGGCAGCTATCAGCCCGAGTGTTGGTTGTCATCCTGAGGGAAGCGAAGGATCTCTGCATTTGCTCTAGGCTCTTGCGGCTGCTTGTGTGGAGACGGGCGTCTCGCCCGCCCAAGCGGAGCTGTGTTCCGCAGCCTCTCCTCGACCCAACCCCCACCCTACCCGGGGCCTGCGATGAAGCTAGTCGGTGGGTGCCCCATTCAAGCCGGGTGCCCCATTCTAAACTTCCCGTTCTTTGCGAAATTTAGAGTGGAGGTTTTCGCCCCTGCTTGGGCTTCGACTTCCACTTGCCCTTGAGATTGAGCGCCACGGCAGCGCGGATCAGATCCTTCAAGGCCGCCTCATCGACCTTGTCGCCTTCCTGGATGTCGATGGCGCGCCTGACATTCCCGTCGCGGCTGGAGTTGAATAGACCGGAAGAGTCCTGCAACGCAGCTCCCTTGGGAAATGTCATCTTGACGACGTTCTTGTACGTCTCTCCCGTGCAGACGAAGCCGCCGTGGGACCAGACGGGAGTCCCCGGCGATGTCGGCTTGACCCACTTCCACTCTTCGACGATCTCACGGTCTGCGTGGTGGATGACTTGGCGCACTTTCGCAAGCGTCTTCCCGCGCCAGTCCCCAAGTTCCTTGATCTTCTCGTTGATGAATGCAGAGGCGGATTCCACCGGGACGGTCCTTTTCATGTACAGCTCCAACTCTCGCACCTAATTTAGCTGCGCTCAGCGTAACCTGCAACCTCCGCAAGTGGAAGCCTCTTCCGGTCGCTAGTAGTTCGGAAAGATGGTGGCAACCCGCGTGCGGGCTTAATAGCACGGATCTTCGGGCGCTCGCAGACTGAAGCCATCACGACGCTGCTCGACGACGCTATCTGTCACACATAAAGACTGCGTGGGGTCTTCTCGGCGTGAGTTCCCAAATGCGAGCAGCCGCCTACGTGCAGAACGGGCCTGCTCAGACAATGAACAAGTTTGTCCCACAGGCACTCAATGTGCCTGCGTTGCGTGACGTTGCGGTAAAGAGACTGGCGGAAGTAGATGCCGAAATGCTGGTGCGTTTCGTAAAAACTCGTCCCGATCCTCTGTTTGTCGAACCTGCCATCAGCAAATTCAGCACTTCCGGGGCATTCCGGGTGTCAGAAGCTGGTCTTGAACAACTAATCATTCCGCTTGCGAAGTTCTTGGGTCCTGCTGAAGTTGGTCAAGTGATTGACGCTTTCAATGAGAACGATCAGATAAGCTGGGCGGCGGGTGCCTCAGACTTGCTTATAGAACTTTTGGATTCTACGGGACACATCGCCGCCGATTCGCAGACTCATTGGCTTCGTTTGTACAAATCCCTGTTGTCGCATGATTACTATAAAGAGGAGCGGGGGGCGCGAACTGCGGCAATAGCTTGGAAAAGAAATTTGGCTTGCTACCTCCCTGAATTGACCGTCTGTGCCCCAAGCGAGTTGCGATTCGGGTGTTGCGTACCTTGCGCTGCACCAAGGGACTGACGCCATCGCCGAATTTCAGAAAATCAATGAGCATCGCGGCTTGATGACGAACTGCCCGTTGGGAGCACTGGCTCAACTCCAAGTCGGCCGTGCTTATGCTATGGCAGACGACACCTCTCAGGCTCGCCTACAAAGATTTCCTCACCCTCTGGAAAGACGCCGACCCCGACATTCCCATCCTGAAGCAAGCCAAGGCCGGGTACGCGAAGCTGCAATGAGGACTCTTGGTATTGGCTTTCTCCCCTTCCACGTGCGACCATTTAGCACGTGTCCACGACCTCCTCCCTGCAAAGAAGAGTCACCGCTGAGTTTGTCGGAACTGCCTTCCTTGTCGCCACCGTGATCGGCTCTGGCATCATGGCCGAACGACTTGCTGGCGGCAATGTTGCCCTTTTGCCACATCAGTCCAAACAAGAGTTGAAGAGGTATCTTTTCGCTTGTATCCACAATGCGGGTCGCTCCCAAATGGCGGCGGCTCTGTTCAATCTGTATGCCGACCGGAGCGGATGCCTAGCAATTTCCGCTGGAACCGACCCTGCCGACCAGGTTCATCCACAAGTTGTACAGGTGATGCGCGAGATCGGCGGTGATCTGAGTTCTATAAGCCCGCAAAAGCTGACGACTGATCTAGCTAAAACCGCCTCGGTTCTGGTGACCATGGGATGTGGAGAGGCTTGCCCCTTCGTTCCCAATCTCAGGACGATTGATTGAGCACTGCCCGATCCCAAGGGACAGTCGCCAGAATCTGTACGAGCGATCCGCGACGAGATTCACGACCGCGTAAAGGAACTGATTCGCAGCGAGTGCGCCGAGTGTTGCAGGGCGGGTTGAGGGTTCCAGTGTTTGAGAGGAGACACCGTGGGTAGACAACGGGCGCTGAAGGTCGTGCTTGTATTGGTGGGATTTCTCTTTATCGCAATGGTTTATCCCTTGGTGCTGTTTGTGAAGCAAGAGCCAGCGTTGGCGATGATGATGAGCCTTTACGTCACACTCGGCATCTTCTTGTTGCGGGCAGCCCGAAACCCAGCGGTGAATGGCAGCCTGATCGCATTCACGGCATGGTCGAGCTTTGCCCACGCTGCCGTCATGTCGTTTCAAGCGTTTCGCAATCTGGTCGCACGCGGAGAACTGATCGGGTCGGCTGGGCTCGTTATCATCGGCGTAGCTTTGATCGCGTTGGCTCCGGCGAAACAGCCAGTCGGGCGAGCTTCCGCTGTGGTGGCGTAGGCTCGCCTCAGCGTGGACGGATCAGTTCTACGGGCGAGGCTGGAGGTGCACGGGTATGACTAAGAAGAAATACGTTTCTACAGAAGCTCTGGATGCGAGCTTGCTGCCCAAGCAGCGCAAGCCTATTCCACACGCGTTCGTGCTTGATGCGATTTCCACACTATCGCCGTACACGCGTCCGATGTTTGGCTGCCTTGCAATCTATGTAAAAGACAAAATCGTGTTGATCCTCCGGGACAAGCCTAAAAGCACTGCGGATAACGGAGTATGGCTCGCCACTACCCAAGAACACCACCAGAGCTTGCGGCGTGAGTTCCCGAACATGCGATCCATTCAAGTGTTGGGCAAACGCGAAACGGGTTGGCAGGTCTTACCAGTCGATGCGCCTGACTTTGAATCAGCGGCACTGCGGGCATGCAACCTTGTGCTGGCTGGAGACCCTCGGATCGGCAAAATTCCTGGCGCACGAACCTCGAAGTCCGGATCAAAAGCGGCTGGAAAATCATCGAAGCAGATCACAACCTCGAAGCAACATGGGAGTACGATTAACTTCGACACTGTGCGCAAGATCGGCTTGGCGTTGCCCGGCGTGGAGGAGAGCACGGCATACGGGTCCCCCGCATTGAAGATTCACGGAAAACTCTTGGCGTGTCTGCCTGCTCATCGTTCGGCTGAGCCGGGTTCGCTTGTGGTTCGCGTCGGCTTCGACGACCGCGCCGAACTGCTCGCAGCCGCTCCGGGCGTTTACTACGTGACCGACCACTATCTGAACTACACATCCGTGCTGGTTCGCCTGTCCCACGTCACACCAGTTGTCCTGCGGGACTTGCTCGGTATGGCTCACAAGTTTGTGACCGCGCACGCGGCACACCGCTCGCCATCGCGGAACCGCCGCAAGGGCATTTGATTCCGGGGGTAGCCTCGGAACTTTCGAACACGTGAACATTGGAGCCATCCTAATCATCGTCATCGCCGCCTCGGGCGTCCTGATGATGCGGTTTCGCAAGCGATGTCTGGCGAAGATCAACATCGCCTTCACCAACCGAATCACTAGCCTCTTCGCAGGCTGGCTTCCGGGTTTCGGCATTCTCACTCACATGGGTCGGAAATCGGGCAAGGTCTACCGAACCCCAGTGAACGTCTTTCGCGCATCGAACGGCTTCATCATCGCGCTGACGTACAGCAGCCAATCCGAGTGGGTGAAGAACGTCCTTGCTGCGGGCGGTTGCGAACTAAAGACTCGCGGGAAGAAATATCAGCTTTCCTCGCCGAACGTGGTGCATGATCCCACGCGACGGCAATTCCCGACTCCGGTGCGGCTCGTGCTGAGGATCGTGGGTGCCGATGAGTACATGGAGCTTACCACTCACTAGGACAGCCGCTGTGCACACTGCTTCTCGAACATCTTCTTCCCGCAACTCCTCCAATGCCGTACAGCGGCACTTGCCCTGTTCATCCAAGAGGTCACGCATCGTCTGGATGTGCTCCGACATCGCATTAAGTTCGACGATCTTGCGCTTCTTCAACTTCTTCCAACGGACTGAGGGGGGCGTCCCAGCGCGAAACCCGAAGAAGAGGTGCTTGATCTCGGTCAGCGTAAATCTAGTCTGCCGCGCTCTCTGGATCACAACCAAGCGATGCAGGGTCACTCTCGCGCCGTCATCAGGGGTCATCACCTCAGACACTTTTTGCTTGCTTGCCGTAAGCGGCGAACCGACGGGCGCATGGAACTGCCCCATTCAAGCCAGAGCCAGGCTTGAGTGGGCCACCGGCCGTCCCTGCATGAAGGAAGCTCATTGCGGTTTCAATCGGCATCAACATAGGATTGTGCGGTGACAAGCCAGCAGACTGAAATTGTAAGAGCGATTCAGGAGGAGCTGACGTCTTCGAGTCGACAGCGACGCTTTATAGTTCTTTCTGCTACGAGGCAGCCAAGTGTCATCCGCATAAAAGTACAGTCTCGGAGAAACGGGGGCGGGCTCGACTCTTCGCTAGAGGGGGGCGTGGCTGCGTGGTGCGGCTGGGGCTCTCCGGTCGTCGCAGTGTCGGTTGAGGGAAGCTTGATTTATGTGCACCAGGTCGATGCTCCCGTGCCGGTATCAGGTACAGAAATTACGGTCAGCCCACCCAGATTTCTTGAGTCACTACTTCAATGTTGGAAGAATGAGAATTTCGCGGCAGAGTGTTTCTCATGGGCGGCGCACGCATTGGTAGGACGGGACCGGTGTCCACTAGTACTCTCTCCGTTACTTCCTGGGCTAAGGAAGCGCCAACAAATGGCATACTCCCTCCTTTCGTACCGCGCGGGATTTCTTTGGGGTCCTCCAGGGACAGGCAAGACGACAACTGCGGCAGCGATGGTTGCCGACCTCGTGACCTCTGACGCAAACGCTCGGGTGCTGTTAATTGCTCCTACAAATTCGGCGGTCGATCAGCTATTGACAGCCGTAGACGATCATCTGTCGCGTTCTGTCAGGGGTCAGATAGCCAGAACCGATTGTGCGCGTATAGGAAGTAGATTCGTAGCGCGTTATTACGAAGGAAGACGGCATCTACTGCCGGAAGTGACCGACGAACTTCTATTGCGGAAGGCCCATCTTGAGGCGACCCAGCCGGGTGCTGACGATCCAGGGGCGAGAGCGCAATGGGAGTTGGAAATGAACCGAGTTCTGGCAGCACTTCGCTCCCAGGTGCAAACAGTTCTGAAGGAAAAAAGAGTGGTTGCGATGACTGCCACCCTTGGAACTATGCACTATGGTCTGCTGCGGGAGAGTGAACCTTTTGATTTAATAGTGTTTGATGAAGCTTCCCAACTTGGACGCGCCGTCTCTCTAATGCTCGCTCCGCTTGCGCGTCGCGCCCTAAATGCCGGGGATCCACGTCAATTAGCACCTATTCTTAAGTCGAGCAATCTGTTGGTGAAACGCTGGTTTGGGCGCACGCTTTTCGATGAATATATGCATGATGGGCATCCTTCGACTTGTCTGTTAAACGAACAATCCAGAATGGCCGTAGAGATCTGCGGTCTGGTCAGCAAGATGTTTTACCGCGATGAATTACGCGTCAGCGAGGATTGCTTGCGTGATGACGGCTGGTGCGCTGCTCGACGGCCGCTTCAGTTGTCCTCTTCGGGCGGGGCGCACAATATCCACCTTGTTGAAATTGGGACAGAATCAGAGTCCTATGCCAACTCACATCGCCGGCCAGAATCGGCACAAGCGGCGGTTGCAATAGCGCAGGAACTCGGCACACGTATGGATCGCAGAAACATTCTGATTCTGACTCCTTTTGTCTCCCAGCGTAAGCTGATCCGCAAGGAATTGGACGCCAGAGGAATGCGTGGCATTCGCGTCAGTACCGTTCATGCCGCTCAAGGTGCTGAGGTTCACACCGTCATTTTTGATCCTGTAAAGGGCGACAGCTATTTCTTAATGCACCCAGAGAACGGACCACGCCTGCTTAACGTGGCGCTCAGTCGAACGCAGGCATGCTTCGTTCTGCTTGCCTCCAATGGCGATCTAAAACATCCTGTACTCTCTGCGATTGCCGATTACATTCGCGGACGGGTGGCCCACTCAAGCCCGGTTTTGGCTTGAGTGGGGATGTTCGCACGCCACGGACTCAGTCCGGCTAACAATACTAGATTGTCCTCATGCCATGGGGACTGACGCGTTTTCAGCAGAGTGGTCAAGGGAATGCAGAGGAAGAGCCAGCTGTGGAGCCAAACCGGACTGCGGTTGTTGCGAGAGCTTCCCTTGCAACCCCGGGCCAGTTGCCGACGGGAAGACTTACTGGGACTGCTAAGCGATGCTGGATCAGCAGATCGGGGACTTGGACCGAGCGGTACAACAAGCCGCAGAAGTCAACCCGCAGGCCAAACTGGTGATGACGCAACCGGGAGTAGGTCCGAACACGGCGCTGGTGTTCGTGCTGACGATCGGTGACGTAGCTCGCTTTGCCCGAGGCGAGCAGGTGGCCAGTTCACTGGGTTTGATTCCGCGGGAAGAAAGCTCACGCGGACGACAGATGCTGGGTGCCATCACCAAGCGGGGGAACCGGCTGGTGCGCGATGGGAGTTCCGCTGAGAAGGCGATCCAGGACGTCGAACGAGATGTGCCAACCCGCGGCCCCACAGGAGATGAAGCGGCGATGAAAGGCATATAAACGACTGCGTCCAAGGCAACGGTTTCACTCGGGTGTGGGGATGCACCGTCGGATGCGTTTTTGGCGGGTGCGATTCAGATGGCTGCGCGCTCCGACCGCTTCAGCGTTGAGGCGGGAACAAGGACTGCCGCCCCTTTCCCCGCGCCCCTGGCCTTAGCAAGAGCTCAGACCGCCCTCCCAAAACGGAACTCAGTTCTGTTCTGAGCCCCACAAATCGTTTTCACATCACTGCGCTATACTTCTGGTTCCCACACAGTTGAACAGCCCGCGCACGCCGGTCGACCCCAGGTTTTGGTCGTATCGGGCTTATATGGCGCTCACTGTCATCTCCTTTGTCACAAAGGATGGACCCATGTTTAGGAAACTGCCAGCGCTACTGATGGCTCTCACGCTGTTCGGCTTCGGTGCCCAATCCGCCAACGCCGGACCCAAGAACAACAAAGATCGCGTCCTCACGGTCATGACCCGCAACATGGATGCCGGCTCCGACTTCTGGTATGTCCTCACCGCCAATCCCAACGATCCGTTTTCTATACTTGTTGCGATTACGCAGACTTTTCAGGAAATCCACGCCAGCAATATTCCCGCTCGCGCTGACGGCATCTCGGCGGAGATTGAGGCGACTGATCCCGACCTGGTCGGCCTGCAAGAGGTCACCACGCTGAGCGCTGGTCCTGACGCTGCCCACATGTCCCTAGTTGACGATGCATTGCAATCGCTGCGCGCTGCGCTTGCCCAGCGCGGTTTGCACTACGACGCGATTGTCATTCAGAAGAACGCCGATATTACCTTGCCCGCTTTTGATCAGGCATTCAACCTGATCACGGTGGGGCTCACCGATTTTGACGTAGTGCTGGCCCGCAGCGATCTGCCCGTCTCGGAATTCAAGCTGGAGAACATTCAGAAAGGCTATTTCACTCACATACTCCAGTTGGGAGTTGCTGGAGTTGATATTCCGTTTACCCGCGGCTGGATCGCGCTCGACGCCAAGCTACGCGGCAAGCAATACCGCTTTGTAACCACGCACCTCGAGACTTTCGCGGACGCCATCCAGGCGCAGCAAGCCGAAGAATTACTCGCCGGGCCCCTGGCTTCGGACCTGCCGGTGATTTTGGCTGGCGACCTGAACTCGGATGCGGATGCTCCCAACTCTTCACGTGGTCCTGCTTTTGGCATCCTGGTGAGCGCCGGCTTTCTGGACGTTTGGAGCAACCTGCATCCCGGCGACCCGGGCTTTACCTGGCCGTTGTTTCCCGAGGATGTCCCGGCGGCTCCCCCTGCGGTGCCGCAGAGGATCGACCTGGTGTTGACGCGCGGCGACCGTATGTCCGCCCGCAGTGAAGGCCGGACCGGGACTGCGCCTATGAGCGGCCTGTGGTCCTCGGACCACACTGGTGTGGTCGCAGCCTTCACCCTGCTACCCAAGCCGTAGGCATGGCGTGGGGACGGGTCTGGGACCCGTCCGCCACTCACTGAGCAAAGCGGCGGATTCGCGACGAAACAGCAGATTCCTCACGGGCTGAGGCCGGTTCGGAGTGACAAGCGTTTGGAGTTGGGTGCGGTACTGCGAACCTGCGCCCTGCCCACCTGCGCTCCGCGTCCTGAGCAAAAGAAAAAGGCTGCTCACTCTTGGCAGCCTTGAAAATCCTCGCGGGCGAGGGCGCCCGCGCCACACTCATCAATTCTGGTCGTTGCCAGCACGCTTCCACGACATAAGCTCCCCAATCGTGGAGCCTCCAGTGCTGGATACTGGATGCTTGTAGGACTCGACTTCCTGGCGCGAGGCTTCTTCGCCCACGGCTCGAATGCTGAGCCCCACTTTCTTCTCATCAGGGTTCAACTTTATGATTTTGAAATCGTGCTCGAATCCCGGCTCGAGGTGCATCTGCGCACCGTGTTCGTCGACCGCCTCGGAATTGTGGCAGAGGCCTTCGATGCCTTCAGAGATTTCGACGAACGCGCCAAAAGTCGCCACCCGCAGCACCTTTCCGTGCAGGATGTCGCCGACACGATGCTGCGCGAAGAAAGTCTCCCAGACATCGGGCTGAAGCTGCTTCACACCCAGCGACAGACGACGCTTGTCGGGCTCAATTGCGAGCACTACGGCCTTTACGCGATCGCCCTTTTTCAGCACTTCGGAAGGATGCTTGACGCGCTTGGTCCAGCTCAGATTGCTGACGTGCACCAGGCCATCAATACCGTCTTCGATTTCGATGAATGCTCCAAAGTCGGTAAGGTTGCGCACGCGGCCTTCGACAGTTGCGCCCACCGGGAACTTGTCATGCAACGATTCCCAGGGATTGGTTTCCAGCTGCTTCATGCCCAGCGAAATGCGCCGTTCCTGGGGGTTGACATTCAACACCACGCACTCAACGCTGTCGTTCACGTTGACGATCTTCGACGGATGCTTCATGCGCTTGGACCAGGTCATCTCGCTCACGTGCACTAGTCCTTCAATGCCTTGCTCCAATTCGACAAACGCGCCGTAGTCCGTGACGCTAATGACGCGACCTTTGACGTGCGCGCCCACGGGATACCGCTGTGCCGCATCGAGCCATGGATCCGGAGTCAACTGCTTGAAGCCGAGTGAAACGCGCTGCTTTTCTTTATCGAACTTCAGGACCTTGACTTGGATGTGGTCGCCGACATTGACCAGGTCGCGAGGATGCGTCAGGCGTCCCCAAGACATGTCGGTGATGTGCAGCAGCCCGTCGATGCCGCCCAGATCGACGAATGCGCCGTACTCAGTCAGGTTCTTGACCACGCCAGTCAGCACCGCACTTTCTTCCAGGTGCTCCATAGTCTTGGAACGCTTCTCGGTCTGCTCCTCTTCCAAGAGTTGCTTGCGGGAAACAACAATATTGCCACGCTTCTTATTAAGCTTAATGACCGCGACTTCGATAGTCTGGCCCTTCAGCCCGTCCAGATTGCGCACCGGTCGTAAATCAACTTGCGAGCCGGGCAGAAACGCGCGCGCCCCCATAATGTCCACGGTAACGCCGCCCTTGATGCGGTCGATCACCAGCGCCTTGATCGGCTTCTTTTCGTTGTGTGCCTTCTCGATCTCGTCCCAGGCATGAATCCGCTGCGCCTTCTGGTGAGAGAGGTTGATATAGCCTTCCTCCGTCTCTCCCTTGTCGCGCATGACGTCGATTTCGTCGCCGGGCTGGAATCTGGGTTTGCCTTCATGGTCCAGAACCTCGGTGATCGGCAGCATGCCTTCCGACTTCGCGCCGATGTCCACCACGACGTGCGTCGGCGTGAGCTTCAGAACCGTGCCGCGAATCACGCGGTCCTCACCGACCGCTTCTTCAGCCTCGGTAGTAAAGGTCTCGAGGGCTGCGGCAAAGTCTTCGGCAGCGGGTTTGTTGTTTTGGGCTTGGGCTGGTTCGGCTGGAGATTGAGGTTCAGCAGCGATCGAGCCCTCAGCTGGCATCTCAGGTTCGGGCTCTAAGGTTAAGGCGGAATTCAGGTTGTGCGCGGTGTTGTCGTCGAGCAAGGTTTATGCCTCTCCGGTTGTAACTCGCACTTGCGTGCGGGCAGGATGCGGGAGGTTCAGGCGGACTGCTGGTGAGCGTCTAAGTTTATGTTGGGCCCGTTCTGGCGAACGAACCAAGACAATCCAGCGGCCGGACTATGGCGTACCCGCGTCCCAAGGAACTCTTCGACTATAACAACCGCTTCGGAACAGTGTCAAACGCCAAAGAGAGCTGAATTGGATCGCCCAAGCTCCCCAGATTTGCACAGCGGAAAAACGCGGCTTGCACGGCCAATTTCATCACATAAGGGTGTGATGTTCGGCAAAAAGCCGGTCATCTGCTACTCTCCCTGCCATGGACTACCTCTGGACTCCGTGGCGCTATGCCTACATTACAGGCGCGGAGAAGCCGAAAGGCTGCATCTTTTGCGAGCTTCCCAAGCAAGATGACAAGAGCGCGAAGATTGTGCATCGGGCCCGGCAATGCTTCGTGATCCTGAACAGTTATCCCTATACGCCCGGGCACGTGATGGTGGTGCCGTTCGCCCACCTCGATGAACTGCAGAAGCTGCCTGCCGAAACCGCGCACGAAATGATGGACCTGTCGCAAAAGATGGAGCAGGTGTTACGGGGGCTCTACAAGCCTGATGGCGTAAACCTGGGAATGAACATCGGAGCCGCCGCCGGAGCAGGCATTGCCGCCCACATTCACATGCACGTTCTGCCTCGCTGGGTTGCCGATGCCAACTTCGTGTCCGTAGTGGGCGAGACGCGCGTGCTGCCGGAGGCTCTGGAGACGACTTGGGAGAGGATGAGGAAAGCACTTAGCGCTTAGCAATTAGCACTCAGATTCCCTTGTTATTCCGAGCGCAGGGAGGAATCTGCCTTTGTGTCTCTACGAACGGCAGATTCCTCTCCGGCTGAAGCCGGTTTGATTGGAATGACAAGTGGAGTTGCTAGCTGTGAGAACTCCTGTCAGGGCTAGGGGGAATGTCGAGTAGGGATCCCTCGACTGCGCCGAAGTATTCGCCCGCGAGTCCGTCGGCTCTGCTCGGGCTGACAAGTTTTCGGTGCTGGTCTTAACTCCTGACGAGCTCTTCCATTTCTTTCTCGTCGATGACCTTCACGCCGAGTTCTTTGGCTTGGTCCAGCTTCGATCCCGCGTCGCTTCCGGCGACCACGAAGTCCGTCTTCTTGCTAACCGAGCCGGAGACGCGGCCGCCGGCGTCTTCGATCATCTTCTTGGCTTGATCGCGCGTGTAGTTGGTCAAGGTCCCGGTGAGCACGAAGGTTTTGCCCGAGAGTTTTGTCCCGCGTTGCTTCTTCTTCCCGGTAAAAGTCAGTCCCGCTCTGCGGAGATGTTTCACTAGCTCGCGATTACGCGGCTCCTGGAAGAATTCAACGATACTGTGCGCAATGCGTGGCCCGACTTCGTTGACTTCCTGCAGCTCTTCCTCGCTGGCCTGCATCAGGCCGTCCATTGAGCCAAAATGCTCGGCCAGGAATTCGGCGGTGCGTTCGCCCACGAAGCGGATCCCGAGCCCATAAATCATACGTTCCAGCGGAAGCTTCTTGGAAGCCTCGATTTCGTCGAGCACGTTTTGTGCCGACTTCTCGCCCATGCGTTCCAGTTGGAGAAGATCGTTCTTGGTCAATCTGTAGATATCGGCGACATTCTTGACCATGCCGCGGTCGGTCAGCTGGTTGACCAGTGCATCGCCCATACCCTCGATGTTCATCACAGCTCGCGAGGCAAAGTGCAGAACACTCTCCCGCAGCTTGGCGGGACAGTTTGTGTTCACGCAGCGATGATCGGCCTCGCCTTCGGTTCGAACCACGTGGCCGCCGCATACTGGGCAGCGTTCGGGCATTCGGAATGACCTCTGGCCGCGACGATGGTCTTTATCCTCGACGACGCTGACCACCTTAGGTATGACATCGCCCCCCCGTTCGACCTGCACCCAATCGCCAATCTTCACGCCGAGCCGCTCGATTTCGTCCATGTTATGCAGCGTGGCGCGTGATACCGTTGTGCCGCCTATTGGGACCGGCTTGAGAACGGCAACCGGAGTGAGTTTGCCCGTTCGTCCAACCTGAACAATGATGTCTTCAATCTTCGTGACTCCTCCCCGCGCCGCGTACTTATAAGCAATGGCCCAGCGCGGAGCTTTGCCGGTATACCCCAGTTCCTCCTGCAACGACGTGCGCTCGACTTTGACCACGATGCCGTCGATCTCATACGGCAGACTCTCCCGCTTGCCTTCCCAATGCTGGATGAAAGCCCAGACTTCCTCCATGTTCGTGGCGAGCTTGCGGTTGAGATTGGTTTTGAAGCCGATTTTCTCCAGGACATTGATCGTGTCCCAGTGACGATCGAAATAGGTGCGGCCCTTTTGGAGCAGCATGTAGCCGAAGTAGTCGAGCGGACGGCTTGCTGTGATGCTGGGCTCGAGCTGGCGAACGGTGCCGGCAGCGAAGTTCCGAGGATTGGCAAACGTCGCAAGACCTTGTTTCTCGCGTTCCGCATTCAGCTTCTGGAAGGCGCCAATTGGCATGAGAAGTTCGCCGCGAACCTCGAAATCCAGCGGCACACCTGCCTTCTTGAGCACCTCTTTGGAAATCGACAAGGGAACCGAGCGCACGGTGCGTACGTTCGCCGTGACGTCTTCGCCCGTAGTGCCATCGCCGCGAGTCAGGCCGCGGACCAGGCGGCCGTCTTCGTACTGGAGCGCCAGCGACATGCCGTCCAGCTTGAGCTCGCAAACGTACTCCACGTCCTTGCGGCCGCTAAGTTCGTGCACGCGGCGCTCCCACGCCCGCAGTTCTTCTTCGCTGTAGGTGTTGTCGAGCGAGAGCATGGGCGAGCTGTGCCGGACCTTGACGAATCCCTCACGGGGCTTGCCGCCGACACGCTGGGTGGGAGAATCAGGCGTGACGAGCTCAGGATGTTCCGCCTCCAGCTTCTTGAGCTTGTCCATCAGCTTGTCGAATCCGGCGTCGCTGATTTCGGGCTGGTCCAGCACGTAGTAGCAGTGCTCGTGATAGCGGATCTCGTCGCGCAGGGTTTCGAGTTCCTTCTCGATGTCTTTGGTCGCCGTGGCCATTGAGGAGATTATAAGTAAGTTGGAGCGTGACAGCATTGGCAGCAGGCACCAGATCAGCTTGCAATTCCGAGTGCCATCCCGCCCTTGTCAGTCCGAGCGCGAGGAATCTGGGTTTTCCAGTCACTTTAACGTCGCCAGCCGGGTTGAAGCCTTCGCTGCGCTCGCAATTGGTGCACCTGTTAATCTGTTCCATCCCTCGTCCTATGCGCAAGGCCGCTCTACTCTACAATCCGCTCTCTGGCCGCCAGCGGCAGCGCCGGATGACAGCCATCGAAGCGGTGCTCGGGGTTCTACGAGCCGCAGGAGTCGAGGTTAAGGCCGAGCCGACGCGGGGCGCGGCCGAGTCCGGCGAGCAGGCAAAGCAGGCTATCGCGAGTGGCTGCGACACCGTTCTGGCCGGCGGCGGCGATGGCACAGTTCATGACGTTCTGCAAGGGATCGTGGGAACTCCGGCGGCCTTGGGGATCATTCCCCTGGGCACCGCCAACGCCCTGGCACACGATCTGTGCATACCGATGAATTCGACCGCCGCGGCGCGTGCAGTCGTGCGCAGCGAGCCCCGCCGTTTTGCAGTAGGCCGCGTGGAATATCAGGACTTCGCGGGCAAGCCCGGTAGCCGTTATTTCACGGTCGCGGTCGGGGTTGGGATTGACGCGCATCTGTTCTACAAATTGAATGTCGCGATGAAGGACCGTCTCGGCATGACCGCCTACTATGCCAAGGCGACTCACCTCTGGTTCACTCACAAGATGGAATTTTTTGATGTCGAATTTGAGGATGTCCGCACCGGAGAGCGAAGACCGGCGAGTATCTCGGAACTTATGGCGGTACGCATTGGCGAGTTCGGAGGCATGTTGCGGGAATTGGCCCCCGGGGCCGCGCTGGCCAACAATCACATGCGGTTGGTTTTGTTTAGGACCGGCAATCGATTCCGATACCTTCAATACATCCTTCGCGGACTGTTGCGGGGAAGATGGAACGTGCCCGGGATTGAGTTGCAGGACAGCAAGCGGGTGACTTGCCGACACCTCGCCACCGCAATCCTCGTGGAGGCCGACGGCGAGTTGGTGGGAACTCTGCCGGCAGAGATTTCGATTGTGCCCGACGCGATAACCTTGTTGGTGCCCTGAAGTCGCGTGGCGCGGACACTGCTGTCCGCGCCCAGATTGTTTTTCGTAGTTGACGTCGGCGCGGGGGCGGCCGGCAGCAACGAAGGCGTGGAAGACTTCGTGGTCATCCTGAGGCCCACGGTCTGCGGGCCGAAGGATCTGTGCATTTGTGGGCGGAATGCAAAGATCCCTCGCCTCGCTCAGGACGACGCTCCGAGACTTTGCTGGCATTGCGACCCCCACGTCCCCTGGCATTCCCAGCCCCTTCTCCTTGTTAATCAAGCGAAGCGAGGAATCTGCTTTTCCTGTAATTGCGACGAAACAGCAGATTCCTCACCGGCTGAAGCCGGTTCGAAATGAACCAGCATTAGATGGTGTGCCGACAAACCGAATGCGTGCCAATTCGCGGCGCAGGTTCACGCCCGGGGCTAACGCATTTCACCCCTGACGGGGCTGCCGCAAGTGCCACTCCAGGCCAGTGCCTCTCCACCAGTTTGCCCACGACTTCGCAAGGCAAGGGTTGCGGCGCATTGGCAATATGATTGTTTAAAACAACCAAGCCGGGCTGCGCTCGGCCGGACGGGCGAGGACGCCCGTCGCTACAAGTGCAATTACGGCGCCCCTCCCCACGAGTGCATTACGACGCCCGTCCCACAGCTGCATTACAATGTCCGTCACCGATTGGAACCCATCACTCACTTTTTGACCGGCGCTTGCATGGGGCGTGCGGGGCTGAATCGTAAGACATTGCTGGCGACCGCCACCCTTACGCTCGCCGCCGAGGCGCCCGACCTTGACGTGGTCGGCCAATTCCATGGCCCGGTGTTCGGTTTCGAGCATCACCGCGGATTCACCCATTCGTTCCTCGGTGTACCCATGGTCGCAGCGCTGGTGGTCGCCGTCGTGTATCTCGTTTGGCGATTGCGCGGCAGGCGAACCAACGACCCCAACCTTCCGGTGCGCTGGGGAGTGCTTTATCTTTATGCCTGTCTGGCGGGGCTGAGCCATATCCTGTTGGACTTCACCAACAACTACGGTGTGCGTCCCTTCTGGCCGTTTTCCGAGAGGTGGTATTCCTGGGACATCGTCTTCATCGTTGAGCCTGTCATGCTGTTGTTCCTGCTGGCAGGGCTGATCTTGCCCTCGCTGTTTTCTCTCATTAACGAAGAGATTGGCGCACGTACCCGAGGGCCCAAGGGAAAACTGGCGGCGAGCCTGGCGCTGCTTGGAGTCGTGTTCGTATGGGGTCTGCGCGACTTCGAGCATCGCCGTGCGGTGGCGGCGTTGGAAGCGCACATCTATCGCGGCGCCGATCCCATTCGCGTGTCGGCCTACCCCTTTTGGCTCAACCCGTTTCGCTGGAGCGGCGTGGTGGAGACGGAGAATTTCTTTGCCGTGATGCTGGTCGACTCATCGGCGGCCGATGTCGATCCCAACGGACACATGGAAATTCATTACAAACCGGAGGAAACGCCGGCCACGCTGGTGGCCAAGAACTCCGATCTCGGGCGCGTGTACCTGGACTGGGCCAAGTATCCGATCACGGAAACGGAGGAATTCTCACCCCCGCGGCAAGGATATGGAGTGCGTTTTTTCGATCTCCGCTATGACTACCCGGGGCGAAGCCGGCCTCGTCCTCTCAGCGCGGGAGTAGTGTTGGATCAGAACTTGCAGGTGGTCGAAGAGTTCTTTGGCATGCGTCGCCAGCTCGTCCGCCGAACGAGATAGGGACAAACGAGAAGTTTTTTCTGGAAACCAGAGACTAGAAACTGGAAACTATCGCACGTGCGCAAACTGGTCTATCTCTCGTTGGGTTCGAATCTCGGTGACCGTGAAGCCAACCTCAAGGACGCTATCGTGCGCCTGGGGTCAGTAGGCAGGGCAGTGGCAATTTCGTCCTTCTACGAGACCGAGCCCGTCCAGTTCGCGCAACAGCCCTGGTTCTTAAACTGCGCGGTGGCGCTCGAAACCGAGAAAATGCCAAAGCAGTTCTTGTCGGCGATTCTGAGCATTGAGCAGGAAATGGGGCGCAAGCGGCAGGCGAGCAAGTTGAAAGGGCCGCGCACCATCGACATCGATATCTTGCTGTTCGGCAGCTCGATCGTGGATACGCAAACTCTAACCATTCCGCATCCTCGGATGCACGAGCGCCGGTTTGTCTTGGAACCATTGGCCGAGATTGCTCCCGAGTACCGGCATCCGGTCTTCAAGCGGACCATTCGGGAGTTGCGCGATGCCATGCCGCCCGGCCCGGCGGTTCGCCGCCTGACCAGCAAAACGACCGAGTGAATCCTTGGCCGCTGTCCTGCATCTAAACAGAGGCAAATAGTCGTTATAACGAGGAACCCATGGTTACCATCCGGCGCAGTGAAGAACGAGGCGGCGGCGACTTCGGCTGGCTGAACACCCGTCACACCTTCTCTTTTGACCGCTACCGCGATCCCCGCTTTATGGGGTTTCGCTCCCTGCGTGTAATCAACGAGGACGTGGTTGCGCCCGCAGGCGGCTTCCCCACGCATCCCCATCGCGACATGGAGATCATCACCTACATCCTCGAGGGCAAGCTGGAACACAAGGACTCCTTGGGAACCGGATCTATCATTCTGCCGGGTGACGGGCAGCGCATGACTGCTGGCAGAGGAATCCGGCACAGCGAGTTCAACCCGTCAGAGTCCGATCCGGTGCACCTGCTGCAAATCTGGATTCTGCCGGAGGCAAAAGGCCTGGAACCATCCTACGAGCAGAAGCGCTTCCCGGAAGACGAGAAGAGGGGGAAACTGCGGCTGATTGCGTCGCACGACGGCGCGCAGGGTTCGGTTACGATCAATCAAGATGCGCAGTTGTATGTGTCCCTGCTGTCGCCCGGACAACAGGTGTCGCATCAGTTTGGCTCAAAGCGCCATGAATGGCTGCAGGTGGCCAAGGGGGCGGTGGAGTTGAACGGGGCGAGGCTGTACCAAGGCGACGGCGCAGCCATCAGCGACGAGAAGACCCTGAACATCAAAGGGACCGAGGACTCCGAGATCCTGTTGTTTGACCTGGCCTGAGCTGGCTCATTGCCTGTGTGGGGACGGGTCTTTGACCCGTCCAGGCGGGTTGGAGACCGCCTCCACACGGCACACTAGTTCAGCGACCGCTGACTCCCGCTCGCTACTAACTCCCAGCTACTAAGTACTGTTGTGCGCTGCTATGCTAAAAGCACTGCCCATGAAGTCTATCTACGAAGAGCTTTCTCTGGTCGAGGTCGCCGGAAGAAAGTATGTCGGCCATGTTGTCTTTGTCCTGCTGATTCTCGTATCCGCGCTGATTGGCACCTCGATGGGTCTGCTCCTGGTCTACTCCACCGACCTCCCGCAAGTTGAGGAACTGGAGCACTACCGACCCAGCTCCACTACCGACCTCTATGACGACCAAGGCCGCGTGATCGGCTCGTTCGCCCTGCAGCGGCGGGTGGTGGCGAGCTATGACGACTACTCGCAAGTCCTGCGCGACGCGCTGATCTCGATCGAAGATAAGGATTTTTACCGTCACTGGGGAATCAACGTGTGGCGCATCGCGGGAGCCGCCTATCGCGACATCACGTCCGGAGGCCGGGTGCAAGGCGCGTCGACGCTGACTATGCAGCTGGCCCGCAATCTCTTCTTGTCGCCGGACCGCTCTTTTCACCGGAAGGTTCAGGAAACCCTGCTGGCCATCCAGATTGAGCGCCGCTTCACCAAGCAGCAGATCTTCACGCTCTACGCCAATCAGATTTTCCTCGGGCACGGCGCCTACGGGTTCGAAGCCGCCTCCGAGTACTACTTCAGCAAGCCCGCTAAACAACTCGCGCTCGACGAAGCCGCGCTCTTAGCTGGACTTCCCAAAGCCCCCGGGGACTACTCGCCCATCACTCACCCCGAGCGGGCACTGCGGCGGCGCAATCTAGTTCTTAACGCGATGCTCGAAGACGGCAAGATCACGGCCGGCCAGGCGACGTCAGCTAAGGGCAAGCCGATTCAACTGAACGTGCAGAAGGATCTCAACTCCCTGGCGCCGTACTTCGTCGAAGAAATCCGCCGGTATCTTGAGAACAAGTACGGCGCCGACCAGGTCCATCAAGGCGGCCTGCGCGTTTACACCTCGCTCGACATGGACTTGCAGAAGGCGGCGAACCAGGCCGTGCTCGACGGTCTCGCTGCTTACGAGCGCCGTCACGGCTGGAAAAGCCACCTGCCGAATGCTATTGCCATGGGCGTTCCAGTTGAGACGTATCAGCATCCCGACTGGGAGAACGATCCCGAGCCCAACGGCTATATTCACGCGCTGGTCACTGCCGTGTCCACCAACTCGGCGACCGTAAAATTCGGCCGCTACACGGCAACGTTGACCGCGAGCGATGCCGCCTGGACGAAGGGTAAGATCGGCGACATCCTCGCTCTCGGCGACATTGTTTACCTGAAAGTCCTCTCGCTCTCCGACCAAGGCAAGGCGAAAGCAAGTTTCGAGCAAGATTCAGGCGCCCAAGGGGCCCTCATTGCCATCGACAACGCCAGTGGTGAGATCAAAGCGATGGTCGGCGGGCGAGATTTCGAAGACTCCAAGTTCAACCGCGCCACTCAGGCGATGCGCCAAGTCGGCTCGTCCTTCAAGCCCTATGTTTACACCGCCGCGATCGACCAGGGCGCCTCGCCCGACGATATCATCCTCGACGAGTCGGTGAGCTTCGCCACTCCCTCCGGCCTCTACACGCCGCACAACTACGATGAGAAGTTTGAAGGCAACATCACGCTGCGCCGCGCCCTGATGATGTCGCGCAATATTCCCGCGCTGAAGATAGCCGACCGCATTGGCATCAAGACTGTCATCGATTACGCCCGCCGTTTCGGCGTAACAACCTCCAACATGCTGCCGTACTTGCCGGTCGCGCTGGGCTCGGCGGAAATCACGCTATTCGAGCAGACCTCGGCGTTCAGCGTCTTCCCCAACGATGGCGTGCGCATCACGCCGCGTTACATCACTAAGGTGACCGACTACGAAGGACGCGTGCTGGAGGAAGATTTTCCTGACGTGAGAGACGTCATCAGTGCTCGCACCGCCCGCATCATGACTTCCTTGTTGCGGGAAGTCGTGCTGCACGGCACGGCTGTTGCCGCGGCTGGTATGAAATATCCGCTTGCCGGCAAAACTGGCACTACCAACGATTTCACCGACGCCTGGTTTATCGGCTTCTCGCCTTCGACCACTTGCGGGGTCTGGATTGGCTATGACGAAAAGAGAACTCTGGGACCCAAAGAGACCGGGGCCCGGGCTGCCCTGCCCATCTGGATGGATTTCATGAAAGTAGCCCTCGCCGGCCACGATCCTGGCGACTTCCAGCCTCCACCGGCCACCGCACCCAACGCCGTTGCCCTGAAAATAGATACGCCTGACACGGCGCCGGTCACCGACGAATCGCACTAGTTGCTCGGCATTTCGTCATCCAGAAGGGCCGTAAGGTCGTGAAGGATCTCTGGCGCACAATCGGCGCGGTTGTGCGCGCCAGATCCTTCGGCGGCTTAACGCCGCTTCAGGATAACGACAGAAAGTCGTGCACCCGAATCTCTCAGTCGCTGGCTCGATAGATGATCTTCCCAGCGCGTATTGTGTACTCGACTTCCGCCAGCGCCCGGATGTTCTTGGAAGGGTCGCCTTTCAAGACGACCACATCCGCCTGCCAACCCACGGCGATTCGCCCTAAGAAAGTCGAACCTCCAAATCGCTCGGCGGGTGCAGTAGTCAGTGAAGTGAGAATCTGGCGAAGCCTCATGCCGGCCTCGGCCATCAAGGCGTACTCCCCGCTGGGATCGTAGTTGATGTAGCTGACGTCGGTTCCGAACAGAACTGTCCCACCCGCCTCGACCCAGGCGCGCAACTGATCGGTCTCAGTTTTGGCGACTTGTTCCTGCGTCGCGATGCGGTCGTGGCGCATGAATTCCATCCAGATTTTCAATGTGGGTATGAGCGCGACTCGCCGGTCCTTCATCGCTGCAAGAATGGCTTCATTCCATGGGCCGGAGTAGGGAGTGGTGTGAGCGACGACATCCACTCCAGCTCGAACCGCAGTCAGCACATCCGCGCCGCTATTGGGGTGAACAAAGACAGGCTTCCCCGCCTGGTGCGCTTCGTCGACTGCGGCTCGAATCGCGCTCTCCGGAAGCGAGGGACTCCGGGGCGAAGATGCGAACAGCTTGATCCCGTCAACCCCCAGCTCCAGCAACTTCCTGGTAGCCGCCTTTGCTTGCGCGGCGTCGGCGATCTCGGGAGCGGGAAAGTTCATCACCCCGAGAACGCCGAGCACTCCCTCTGAGGGAATTGCTCCTGGAGGAATCAGGCCTTCTCCGGTCGTGCGAATTTTCGGCCCCGGCACCTCCCCCGACTCAACGCGCTCGCGCAACCGCCGCGTGTTCTCCCACATGGACGACAGGTCGAACACGCTGGTGAACCCATAGCGTGTGACCATGTCCTGAATCTGGCGACTGAGTTCGGCGGCCGGGATCTCCGCCGCATTCGCCCACTTCTTTTCAAAGAAGTGCACATGGTTGTTCCAAAACCCAGCCGCAATCGCGCGCCCCGAACAGTCGAGCACTTGGACGGTTTGAGGAACTTGCACCTGCGCCCGGCTCCCCACTGCAACGATCTTCTCGCCGTGAATGAGCACCACGCCGTCTGGAACGGGCTCTTCCGTTGGACTGACGTAAATCGTCCCACCCATCAGAGCTAAGTACTCATTTGCCGATTTGGGAGCTTGAGCAAGCATCTGAAGCTCAAAACTGTTTTGCAACGAGCATTGTAAGGATTGCCAGCGAGGTTGCGGAACCGCTTCGACCGGCGCTAAAGGCCAGAAGCCGCGGATACGCACGGATGGGCCAGGATGGGGGCCTGATCATGCCCTCATCCTGAACGTCCGGAAAGACCGTAAAGCATCGGGGATGCACGAAGGCTGGGTTGTGGGCGCGAGATCCCACCCGATTTGCTGGCAGTACCGTATGAGTTCTGTTGGACGTGGCTCAATAATTCACAAACCGATTCAGGGCAGCTGCAAATCGAGGGCATAGATCTCCTGAGTGCTTTGGTCGCGCATGAGTAAAGGAGCATCGTCCGGCCCCAACCCCAGCCAGGAGGCCCAGGGGTCTGAGCCGCGGGGCACATCTTTCACGCTTTCCAGACGCTGCAATGGGCCGCCCTGCACTCTCACCCGGACAATGTCATCTCCCTGACTGTAATCTTCCAGGTACACATAGCGGCTGTCATGCGACCAAGTGTCATAGGCGAAGGTGGCTTGTGCCAGCTGCGACCATCTCCGGGTCGCGAACTCATACAGCATCAGCTTCTTGGAGTCCGCGCTCAACGCCACGATATAGCGACCATCCGGCGAGACCCGCGGGCTGAAAAGGCCCTGAGAGCCCGGCACGGGCGAGAATTGTCCTGTTTTCAGGTCCACAATCTCAATTCCCGATTCGGATGAATTGGCATATTGCAGCCAGGGCATGTGGCCGTACACCAGCGACTTGCCGTCTGGCATCCAGGTAAGGTCGCTCTCGTTCACCTGCTCCTTCGTCACCGGCCGGGGGGTGCCTCCTGGGGAGGAGATCAGGTACAGTTTCCACGGCTGGCCCGGTTGAGCGGCCATGAAGGCGATCTGTTTGCCATCGGGCGACCAGTGTGGCAGATGGACCTGCAGGGGAGGATAGGTGAGCTGCGAGCGCTCGCTGTGATCCAGCTTGCTGCGCCACAGGGTGTGATCGGGATAACTTACATAGGTGAGCCACTGTCCGTCGTGGGTGAAGTCCAGTTCGCCGGCAGAGATCCCACTCAGATAGGGCAGAAAGTGGCCTGCATTCTGATCGTAGCGCTTTAGCTCGAACCGCAACTGCTGTCCCACCACGAACAGCTTCTTGCCATCGTTGCCGGGGACAGGAGAGAGGAAAGTCAGCGGCCCGGCCGTCAGCTGCTGCGGAGTATCGCTCCGCCCGCTCAGCAACCAGCCCGTTTCGGCCAGCGCCCATATGTCATGACTGCTACCCCGCGCGCTTTCAAAAAAGAAATATTTGCCATCGCGCGTCCAGTTTCCACAACATTCTTGCGAAGGCTGGTTCCATCCTGTGGGGAGTACCGAACGAAGTTTCTTGCCGTCGGCCTGCACTTCCCACAACGCGGAAATGTTGTTCTCAGCATCTTGCAGGGTGAAGCGGATCCAGTGGCCGTCGGGAGAGAAACGTAAGTTCGTGGCAGCACCGGGGAGCGTGGTCAGCTTGCGTGCCTGGCTGCCGTCCGCGTGGATAACGTACAGGTCGGAACCATTGCCATACAGAATGTACTGACCATCGGGTGTCCAGGTGGCCGCGTGGGCCAGCACATTGCCCACTCGGCGCGGCGATCCTGCCGGAATGGGCAGTTGCCACAGCGGCGTCTCGGTTTGGGTGCTGCCCGCTTCGCTGGATATCAGGAGCGCTGAATGATCCGGGGAAATGTCATAAATCTGCGTGCTGGCAAGAGGCGTCGCCAGAGGGGCGCTCTCCCCGCCGGCGGTTGACACTTGCTGCAGCAGGAACTGCCCGCCTTTCTCTTCCGAAAAATAGATGCGGGCGCCGTCCGTGACCAGGGAGGACTTGGGCAGGGCGTCGCTGGTTAACTGTAGCGACGACACTACTCGTGCGGGCGTGGCCGGCGATCGCAGCCAAAGGGTCAGGACCACGGCGGTCACTGCTGCCGCAATAGAGCCTACAAACACCATTCGCCGAGAAAGCCCCCGGCTTGGGTAGGGCGCAGCCGATCGCGGGGCGGCGGGGAGCCCTAGTCCTGAGTCCACGTCGCGCTTCAACCGTTTCAGGTCGGCGCGCACTTCGGCCGCCGACTGATAGCGCAAGTCGCGATCCTTCTCCAGCGCCTTGTTGATGATGCGCTCCAATTCCGGCGGAAGCTCAGGGTTCAATTGTGTGGGCGGCTGCGGGGTTCGGTGCAGGATGGCGTCGAACGTCGCCATCGCGCTCTCACCCGCAAAGGGCAGTCGCGTGGTGACCATCAGGTACATCACCACGCCCAGAGAGAAAAGGTCGCTGCGCGCGTCCAGTTCGTTGCTCAGCGCTTGCTCCGGCGACATATAGCTCACCGTGCCTAACGTCAGGCCTCGGTCGTCAGGCTGCAGTCGCATCGCTGACAGCGCCACGGTGGGCGCATCAACGGCTTGCGCCAGGCGACGCTCCAGCAGGGGTTTGGCTAATCCGAAGTCCAGCAGCTTGATCGGACCGCGCTGCAGCAGAAAGATGTTTCCCGGCTTGATATCACGGTGCAGAACGCCCTTGGTGTGGGCGGCATCGAGCGCTTCCGCAATCTGGACACTCCAGTCCAGAACCTGCTCGAGTGGCAGGGGGCGGTCACCGATGACTTCGCCCAGGGTCTTGCCTTCCAGCAACTCCATGGCGATGAAGCTCTGGCCGCCGGCCCCTTCAATCTCGTAAACCGTGCAGATGTTGGGGTGGTTCAGAGCGGAAGCGGCCCGCGCCTCCCAGCGAAAGCGTTGCAGAGCCTGCGCGTCCTCGGCGAGGTCATCGGAGAGAAACTTAAGTGCTACATGCCGGCCCAGGGTGAGGTCTTCCGCTTCGTACACCACTCCCATACCCCCCCGGCCCAGTTTTCGTAGCAGGCGATAGTGAGAGAGTGTTTGGCCGATGTTCAAGGTTGTGGCGGACATTGCGCGGGAACCAGGGCTCTGGTGGAACAGCCCATTAGCGGAACTCGTCGATGGCTGAGTTTACCGCCACGCGTGGTAAAAACCAACCCACCCTACGCTGATGACGCTGATGGTAACCATCCCGCCAAAAAAATCGGAATCTTATTGCTGTCTACGTCCCAAACAGGCTGCATGACTCCGCGATCCTCTCCGAGTCCTACTGCGAAGAACTTAAGCACTAACAGCTGAAAGCTGAGAGCTGATAGCTATAATCGTGCCGTGAAATCCTTCTTCCAGCTGGCGATGCTGGTCCTGGTGCTGCTGATGGTCGCACTGGTCTCGGCTTTGACAGCAATGAGGCTGGCGATTCACGGGCACGAAGTGTTAGTTCCGAAGCTGGTGGGAATGACCCCGCTGGAAGCGGAAAAAGCCGCCATAGCCAACGGTCTGCAAGTGGGTGTCGAGCGCCAGTATTACAGTCCCAACATCCCGGAAGGACGAATCGTCTCCCAGGTTCCGGCTCCCGGAACGAAGGTGCGCCGCGGCTGGCAGGTGCGAGTGGCGCAAAGCTTAGGACCGCAGCGAATCGCAATTCCTGATGTCACTGGCCAAACGCCGCGCGCGGCCGAGATCAATATCCAACGCCGCGGCCTGGACATCGGAGCAACGGCGCTAATTCGGATGCCCAATTCACCGGCTGATCAGGTTCTATCGCAGACCCCTCCGCCAAATTCCAGTGGTGTGTCCGCACCGCGAATCAGCCTGCTGATTACAGCGGCTCCGGACCAGCCGGCGTATGTGATGCCGAATTTCGTTGGCCAGCCGCTGGGCTCCGTCACCAGCATCTTGCAAAGCGCGGGCATGAGCGTGGGCACCGTGACCGTGACCACCGCCGGCCAGACTCCGACCGATCAACCTTCGCCAATACCTGCACCCACACCGTCACCGGCGAGTCTGATCGTCTCGCAGAGTCCTGCTGCGGGTCAGAAAATCACTGCTGGTTCTGCGCTGAATTTTGAAGTGAGCCGCTAATCCGGGTTAATCCGTAGCCGATTTTCTCTCCAAGATCGCGGCGAAGAATCCGTCACAGGGATGTATTCCCGGGATCGTGCGCAGATACGGCCCGCTGATGAGTGAATCCAGATCCTTCCAAACCAGTTCCCCTTCGGCTTGTAATCGTGCCAGCTCCTCACGGCAATCGAGCAGACGAAAGGACTCGTATCGAGTTAGAGCTTGCTGGACCACATCAGAGTTCTCTTCCCGTTCTAGCGAACAGGTTGAATAGATGAGCTTTCCGCCCGAAGCAACTCGGGACATCGCCGATGTGAGGATGGCGATTTGCCTAGCTTGCAAATCTTGCAAGTCTTCCGGTTTCAGGCGCCACTTGATTTCCGGATTCCGCGCCAGAGTCCCAGTCCCCGAACACGGCACATCGACCAGCACGCGGTCGAACTCAGTGGACAATGGCAGGTGACGCGCATCCGCAGTCACTATACTCACATTTCCTGCACGAACCAGCTTCTGCAGCAAGCGCGCGCGCTGCGGACGCAGTTCGACCGCGACAACGCTGCCCTTCGGATTGCGGTCCGCCAATATTGAAGTTTTGCCTCCCGGAGCGGCGCAGCAGTCGAGAATGCGAGAGCCAGTTCCCACCAGAGCGGCAACCAATTGCGAGGCTTCGTCCTGAATCGTAATGGCACCTTCTCGAAAGGTCCGCGTCTGAGTGACATTACCCGACTCCACGCCGCGTGCCGATCGCAGCAGCAAACCCGCCGAGAGTTTAATCCCCTCCGCCTTCAATGCCCGCTCTGCATCCGGATCGCGCACGGGAATCGTTGTTTGCGGAATCTGCTGATCATGCCGGCAAATCAGGCCAGGGGTCTCGATGCCAAATGCGGTCGACCATCGATCGACGAGCCACTCCGGATGCGCATAGCGCGAGGCGAGTTCGTGCGGCGAACCGGCCTCCGAGGTGACCGGTTGCTGTGGCTGGGCGCTCACCTTGCGCAATACTGCGTTGACAAACGGAGCGGCTGAGCGTTTGCGCGCGCGTTTTACGAGTTCTACGCTTTCGTGGATCGCAGCGTGTGCGGGTATCCGCTCCAGCCAACGCAATTGATAAACCGCCATGCGTAACGCGGTAAGCACTTCACAATCGAGTTTCTGAATTTTCTGGGAGGACGCCTGGCAGATCGCCCTGTCCAGAACCGATCGCCAACGAAGAACTCCCATAACCAGCTCCGTCATCAATCCATGATCAACCGGTGACAGGTTCTTATATTGCGAGGCGTGCAGGAGTTCGGAAGCGTAGGAGTCTTGTTCCTCGATCCGGAGAAGAATGTCAAAGGCCGCGGCACGGGCTGGGGAAACGGAGGGCTTGGAGGTGTTCTTCACTGCGCTCATGGCATCAGACCTCCCCACCCTTACCAGTTCTCATCCTGAGCGAGCGGTTCAGCCCGGACCCCTTCCTGCGACCGAGCTTCGCTGAGGATGACTGGTGCCAGGACGGGTCAAAGACCCGTCCCACACAAGTTCTATCGTGACTCTATCCGAGCCGTTCACCGGAAGTTAAATGATAGCCGTGTAGAAAATCGCGGGTGGACATTCGTTTCTTGCCTTCCAGTTGGATCTCCAGTAACTCCAGCGAGGTGTTGGCGCCGCAGCCGACGAACGTCCGTTCTCCTTGTAGCCTGATCTCGCCAATGGGAGCGACGACGGCCGACGATTTTGCTGCAACCACCGCCAGGTTCTTGCCTCGGAATTTTGTATACGCTCCCGGCCAAGGCTGAAATCCACGCCAGCGGTTGACGGTTTCGATGGCAGAGCGGCTGAAGTCGATCAGACCATCTTCCTTCTTGAGAATCGGCGCCAGCGTGGCTTTTGAGTGATCTTGCGGCTTTGGCTGGATCGTTCCCGCCGCGAGCCCTCTCAGAGTATCGACCATCAGGTCAGCTCCTACAGTAGCCAGGTGTGGAGCCAGAGTTTCCGCTGTGTCGTTCGGAGCGATCGGGATTTCCTTCTGCAGCAGGATGTCGCCAGTGTCGAGACCTGCATCGATGCGCATGGTAGTCACTCCGGTGACAGTCTCGCCCGACGCGATCGCCCACTGGATGGGTGCGGCGCCGCGGTACTTCGGCAGAAGTGACGCGTGCAGGTTGATGTTGCCCAGCGGCGGCAGGTCAATCATCCATTGCGGGATGATGCGGCCATAGCCAACCACGACGATAGCGGCAGGCTTCAGCGCGGCCAGCTGATTTCGGAACTCTTCATTGTTCTTGATTTTCTCAGGTTGAACGATCGACAGGCCCAATTCCAACGCGCACTCCTTGACTGCGGAGGGAGCGAGTTCAAGGCCGCGCCCGCGCGGCTTGTCCGGCTGCGTGACTAGAAGACGCACGGCGAAGCCGCCTTCTACTAGTTTTTTCACTGTGGGGACAGCGAAGCGTGGTGTGCCGCAGAAGACGAGGTTCATGGTTTCAGGGCGGCTGTAGAGAGATGCAGGGATCCTTCGCTTCGCTCAGGATGACAACTTACGAGAGCATGACAATTTCTCACCATTCTCCCGCCTTCATCAGCTTGCGGATCTTGCGCTTCATCAGATCGCGTTTCAGGGCGCTGAGATGGCTGATGTAAAGCTTGCCATTGAGATGATCAGTCTCGTGGAGGAAGGCGCGGGCCAGCAGGTCCTCGCCGGTTTTCTCGAAGACATTGCCGTGCTCATCCTGTGCCCGGACCGTGACCTTGCGCGGGCGCGTCACCGGCTCGCGGAACTCTGGAATGCTCAAGCAGCCTTCATTCTGGCTCTGCCGCCCCTCGGTGTGAAGAATCTCCGGATTAACCAGGACCAGCTTGGCACACGGGTCTTCTTTAAAAGTGACATCCACGACCGCCAGCCGCCTGGAAATACCGATCTGCGGCGCGGCCAAGCCCACCCCGTGAGCCGCATACATGGATTCGAACATATCCTCTACCAGTTTTTTCAACTCCTCGTCGAAGACGGTGACAGGCGCGGCGGGTTTCTCCAAAACCGGATTGCCAAACTTGACGATGGGGTAGATCATCTAGTAGTTCTTTATTTGCTGGCAGTATCCTTGAAAATTGCGGATCGTCTCCCCCATGGAATCGCCCCCGAATTTCTCCAACGCACAGCGGGCCAGGCTCAGCGCGACCATGGCTTCCGCGGCAACCCCCGCCGCCGGCACGACGCAGACATCGGATCGCTCATAAGCGGCTTTCACCGGCTCGCGAGTGGCAAAATCAACCGATTTCAAGGGACGGCGCAAGGTGGAAATCGGTTTCAAGTAGCCTCGCAGGCGGATCTCCTCGCCGTTGGAAACGCCGCCCTCGATGCCCCCGGCATGATTTCGGGAACGCGTGAATCCCGAAAACCCGGACGCCTTCTCGTAACCTATTTCATCATGTACAGCCGAGCCCGGGGAACTCGCCGCCGTCACTCCCACTCCGATCTCCACCGCTTTAACTGCCTGCAGCGACATGACGGCTCCGGCAAGCAGCGCGTCCAGCCGCTCGTCCCATTGCGCGTAGGTGCCGAGGCCCGGAGGTGCACCATGAGCCACCACTTCAAAAACCCCGCCCACCGAGTCCCCGGTTTTCAGGACATTGTCCACTTCTTCTTTCATCCGCTGCTCGGCTTCCGGATCGGCGCAACTAAGGAGAATTTCTTGGCGAGCGGCGAGCGGCCGGATCTGTTCCCAGGGAATCTCCTTATCACCAATCGTCGCTGCTCCGACCGCAATCACGTGACTGAGCACCTCAATCCCGAGTTCGCGCAGGAACAATTTCGCCAGCGCACCAATGGCAACCCGCGCCGCAGACTCGCGGGCTGAGGCACGTTCCAATACATAACGAGCCTCAGGGAAGTTGTACTTGAGAGCGCCTGCCAGATCGGCGTGTCCGGGCCTCGGCGATGCTACCCTCTTGTGCTTTGCCGGGTCGCCTTCTGCCACCGGCAGAGACTCCTGCCAGTTCTTCCAGTCTTTATTTTCCAACAGGATGGAGATGGGGGACCCGATCGTCATCCCCTGTCGCACGCCAGACAGAATGTGGGCGCAGTCGCGCTCAATCTTCATTCGTCCGCCGCGGCCATAGCCTTGCTGTCGCCGCCAGAGTTCGCGATCGACGAATGCCGGTTCGACTTTGAGACCGGCCGGCAAGCCGGACAAGACCGCGACCAGCGCCTCGCCGTGAGATTCCCCGGTCGTGAAGTAGCGCAGCATGTAAATCTTGGATTGTATCCGATGGGCCGGAAATGCTGCATGGCGAACATAGGGCGCCTCATCGAACATTTGCGAGTAGCACCTAGGAGCCAAAATGAGTAAAATAAGTGCAACGATAAAGTAGAGTGAATTAACTCGCCGTCCCAGCCGTTCTGCTTGCTAGGCTGCCACTTCCAGAAACTCTCTGGCCTGTCTAATTTGCTCGCGCGCGGTTTAATACTTTTTACCCAAGGTGTGTAGGTATGAACAAAATCAGATGCCTCGTCGTGGACGACCACGTTCTGCTCCGGCAGGGTGTGAGCCGGCTGCTCCAGGGGGAGCAGGATTTTGAGGTGGTGGCGGAAGCGGGAGATGCTTCCGAGGCCCTGGCCAAGGTTCGGGAACTCCGGCCTGACATTGTTCTCATGGACATTGGCATGACTGGGCTGTCCTCCTTCGATGCTGTCCGCATGATGAAGAAGGAAACTCCGGCAACCAAAATCGTCTTCCTGACCATGTACGAGGACGAAGATTACATGATGGAGTGCTTCCGAGCAGGCGCCTCGGGGTACGTCCTGAAAGACACCCCCGTGCCGGAACTGTTCGGCGCGGTGCGCGAGGTTTACCACGGTGGAAACTACTTCAGCGCTCGTGTGCTGGGGAAAGTGGTAGAAGAACTCCGCATCAATGGGCGCGAGGGGCGGGCGAAGTCCGATTCGGTCCTTACACCTCGTGAGCGTGAAGTTATCAAGCTGTTGGCAGAAGGGAATTCGGTAAAGAAAATTGCCGACATCCTGGGCCTGAGCGCCAAAACCGTGGAGGCCCACAAGTTCAACCTCATGAGGAAGCTCGATATCCACAATAAGGCGCAGCTGGTAACTTACGCGATCCGGAAGAAAATCGTCAGCATTCCCGCGAGCGCGTAGCCCAGGATGCTTTATGACCGCGAGCGCGTCTGCCTTCGCGAATCAACCTCTGCGGCCGTGACAAGGGCGGCCAGATTGGGAACTTCCAGGTCAGGCTGCCCCGACGCAGGCTTCACCGCTCCAATTCCCGCCCGCGGCGACGGGCGATTTACCCACACCGTGCTCATGCTCAACGACTGCGCCGGTATGACGTCGTGGTAAACACTCTGCCCAACGTGGAGTACTTGGTCGGGTGAGGCGCCAATTCGCCTCAGCGCCAGCTGAAAAATGCCTAGAGAAGGTTTGTAACACTGCGCTTGTTGAGCCGTGATCACCCCATCAAACTGAACCTGCAACTGCGGTGCGGTCGGGGCGAACAAGTCGTCATCCACATTCGAGATGATGGCCAACCGATATCTCGCCTTGAGCTCGTTCAAGGCGGCGATCGTGTCCGGCCAGGGCTTCCAGTTTTTCAGGGAATCGGGCAAGGAGCGCTCCTCCGCTTCCGTGGGCGTGAACCCCAGCTTTTGACCAAAGCTGCGTATGACCGACCGCAAGACTTCACGATAGCTGCGAAAAGGTCCCTCTTCCGCCTGCGCCTCCAGTTCGCCATACATTTCTAGGAGGCGAGCATCGTCGAGGGACTTCCCATGGGAGGCCAGGAGCGGGCGCAGCGCGGAGAATATGCCGCTCTCCCAATCAATGAGAGTGCCGTAACAGTCGAAGGTCAGCCAGCGAAAGCGAGAGAAGTCGAGCATGGACAAGCTTTCAGCTATCAGTTCTCAGCTTTCAGTAAAAACAAATTTGTTCCGGGGAAGCTGACGGCTGATAGCTGAAAGCTGATAGCTAAAGGCTGACAGCTATTTGATTTCCAGCGGCTGTTCCAGCTTGAAGCTGAGAGCCGATTCGGCGGGCAGGACAATATCTTTGTTGCCGGTGAAAGCGGCACCTGCGGTGCCCGCGCCGCCTCCCGCGATTGCGCCGATAGCCGCTCCCTTACCTCCGCCTGCCAGGCCGCCGATCAGAGCGCCAAGGCCTGCTCCGCCACCGGCCACCACCGCCGTGCGTTTGCCCTTGCCCTTGGCCGCGCGGACCAAAGTAGATGTTTCGACGCGGTGCTCTTTGCCGTTGACCTCAACCGAATCCAGCTTGAGCCGGAGTACGGCGCCACCCTTGAACCTGCCCAGAGGCTTGGCATCGACAACTGTGCCGGTCGCCGAGGCCCCTGCGGGAATCACCACCTTGCCGTCAACCTCCACCGGACTAGCGACGGTCGCCGAAAATGTTTGTCCTGGCTGACTGATTTTCGAACCAACGCTTTGTCCGAGGCGAACCGTGATCACCGTGCCGGCCGGCACGTCCAGAGGCTTAGCAGCTGGCTTGGTCTTCTCGCCTTTGGCTTGTTCCGTGCTGCCAGGAGCATTCTCGTTGTTGCTGGTTGATTCGGAAGGTTTGTTACTACAAGCAAATAGAGCGAATGACAGATAAAGACCAGCTGTGATGGCGATCCAACGCGAGTGCATACAGACCTCCTCCGGATGATTTATCAGAACCTAATCTAGTGTGCAAATGACCGGCCAGAGTTAACGAATGAATTACTTCTTGTCGGCAGGCGCTGGCGATGCACCTGCCGCGACGGCACCGTGGCCGTTGCTCGGCTCCAAGCCAGGCAACGCCGCTGTCTCAGACAGGGTTGTGGCAGCTGGTTTCTCGGCAACCGGAGTCGCTGGTGCGTCCGCCTGATGCAGGAATTTATTCGAGTTCAGCAACGGTCGGCCTAGCGATCCGTTGTAGCTGGTCCAGGGATTTTCCTGGCCAGCCTCGCGGTCAAAGTGGGCCCGCATGCTCTCCATCTTGGAATCGAGATCATCCAGGTAGTGCAGCATGAGCGCTTCGGGAAACATGGGCAACTTCGGCGAGCCAAACTCATATTGTCCATGATGACTGATGATCAGGTGCTCGAGCAGGGTTTTCAGCTCGGGTGGAAAATTCGGAACCAGCTGCACCTTGGATTGCAGCATCTCCAGCTCGATGATCAAGTGGCCGAGCAACTGCCCACGCGTGGTGTAAGAGAAGGCGCGGTTATAGGTCAACTCGTGGATCTTCCCGATATCGTGCAAGAACGCTCCCGCCAGCAGCAGGTCGCGGTTGATCTGCGGGTAATTGCGGCAAACCAGGTCGCAGGATTGAAAAAGAGAGACCACATGATCCAACAGACCGCCGATATAGGCGTGGTGCAGCGCTTTGGCTGCAGGTGCCGAGCGATAAGCGTCGGCAATTTCCGAATCCATCATGAAAGCCTGGATCAGTGCCTTGAGATAAGGGTCGCGGAAGCTGGCCACGAATTCGACTAGCTTCCGCCACAGTTCATCAATGTCCTTCGTGGTCTTGGGCAGGTAATCGGAATAATCAATTTCTGATTCTTGCAACCGGCGCAGCTTGTGGATGGTGAGCTGGAAGCGGTGGTTGTACTTGTTGATCAAGCCTTTGACTTTGACGAACTCGTCCTGTTCGAAAGCGTCGATGCAGGATTCCACGTTGTCCCACATCTTGGCTTCGATTTGCCCGCTGCGATCGGCAAGCGTAAGCGCCAGGTAGGGCTCCCCCGTCTTCCGCGGCTTCACCTGCTTGACGGCAACCACGAAAGTGGAAGTTATGACCTTGTTTTCGTTCTGGGGAGCGTCAGAGATGTAGAAGTCCTTCATGCCGGGTCACTTCGCACGGGAATGCGGGCACAGGAATGAGTCCCCTGGCACGTTCCCATTTGTGCTCAGCTTAAACTAAAACAGGCCGAACTTCTTCTTCTTTTTGAGTTTCTTAGCCGACGCTTCCTTGACCGTAGTTTCGACCGGCTTGCTCTGCTTGGCGCTGGCCCCGGTGTCGACGTAGCCTCCCTTGACGTCGATGAATGCTTCCTCGCGAAGCTTGGTGAGGTACTCGCGCAGCGCCGGCTGAAGCTTCTGCATGTAGAGAGCCTCCTGAACCTTCGGCGCAACGTCTTTAAGTGGTGGTATACCCGCCTGCGCGTGCTCCGTGACCTTCAAAATTACAAACCCCTGCTTAGTGCGAATCACATCGGAAACCTCGCCCGGCTTCATGGCGAAGGTTTTATCTTCGAGTTCTTTGGAAAGAACGCCGCGCTTGAATTCGCCGAGGTCTCCACCCTGTGCCGCCGTAGGACCATCCGAATTTTTCTTGGCGACCTCCTCAAAACTTGCGTCTTTCCGAATCTGATCGAGGAGATCTTTCGCCTTGGCCTCGGCGGCTGCGAGCTGCTGCGGGTCGGGATCCGCTGCGGCAGCCTTGTCGCCGGCCGCCTTCTGCGTCGATATCAGAATTTCGCTCAGGCGAACCGTCTCCGGTTGCTGCAACTCGTCTTTGTGCTGATCATAAAATTTCTGTGCTTCTTCCTTGCTAACCTGGATGTGCGAGCCGACCTCCTGACCGATCACCTTCTGGGTAATGATGCTGTTGCGCAGATTCTGCTTGAAATCCTCAAAGGACACACCTTGCGCCTGCGCGGCCTTCTCCAGATCTTCCATGGACTCCAGGTTCATCTGCTTACGAATCTCGTCCAGCCGCTTAATCAGGTCAGTATCCGCCGTGATTCCCAGGTCCTTGCCCTTATCCAGCAACAAATCCTGATCAATTAACCCGCGGAGCACGTCTTTCTCCCGCTCGGCATACGCCTTGTCGGCGTTGCCGGGTTCCTGCTGCTGCACTTCCTGCTTGAGTTGCTCCTTTTCGCGGAGATACTCGGAGCGGGTAATGATCTGGTTGTTGACGCGGGCGATGATTTCCTCCACCACCGAATCGGCGCTCAAGGCGGCGGGCACGGCAGCCAGGCAAACGGCTAGGAATAGGGAAAAACGCTGGTGCATCGGACTTCAGTGGTCAATAGCTACTAAGAATTCGAGAGTTCCTGGGATTCTCTCTGGAGATTGTACATCGGCGGCCCTCTCTGCGGCCACGGCCTCTCCTGTTATCATTGTCCGTTTTCGAGCGTTGCGAGAAGTGCGACGCTATCCGTTTTCCTATGAAGCTCATCTTTATTCTGCTGATCCTCGGGATTCCAGCCGGGGTTGCTGCAGCACAGACGGCGGCTCCGAACCAGGCGCAACTAGCCAAGATGGCTAGCCGATTCGCCCCCTCTCCGATGCGGGTCGATGTCTCGGCGCTTTCTTCTGGAGATCGTCAGGCGCTGGTCAAGTTGCTTGAGGCGGCTCGCGTCCTCGATGACATCTTCCTGAAACAATTGTGGAGCGGCAACTTAGCTCTCTATCACCGCCTGGAGAGGGACAAGACTCCGGCTGGCCGCGCCCGCTTCCATTATTTCTGGATCAACAAAGGACCCTGGTCAGACATTGATGAGTACAAGGCTTTCATTCCGGGAGTGCCACGCCGCAAGCCACTCGTCGCGAACTTCTATCCGGAGGACATGACCAAGGATGGCTTTGAGCACTGGCTTTCTTCCTTAACCCCCGAGGAGCAGGAGCAGGCTAAAAGCTTCTTCACCGTCATTCGCTACAAGACTCCGGCGCCCAAGCCCACGGGATTTCTCGGTCCTCCCGAGAAGCTGCACGATTCGATGGTGATCGTTCCCTACAACGAGGAATACAAAGATGATCTCACGCGCGCGGCGGGCTTGCTCCGCGAAGCTGCGGGCCTCACCGATAACGCTTCGTTGAAAAAATTCCTAACTACACGCGCTGATGCCTTTCTCTCCAACGACTACTACGAGAGCGACATGGCGTGGATGGATCTGGACGCTCCGCTGGACATCACCATCGGCCCCTACGAGACCTATAACGACGAGTTGTTCGGCTACAAGGCCGCCTTCGAAGCCTACATTAACTTGCGCGACGAGAAGGAAAGCGCCAAGCTCTCCGCCTTCGCCAAGCATTTGCAGGAAATTGAGGATAACCTTCCGATCAACCCGCAGTACCGCAATCCCAAATTGGGGGCCGCCGCACCCATCCGCGTGGTCGACCAGATTCTCAGTGCGGGGGATGGCGCGCATGGCGTGCAGACCGCCGCCTACAACCTGCCCAACGATGAGCGGGTCGTGCAGCAGAAGGGCAGCAAGCGCGTGATGCTGAACAATGTGCAGGAGGCCAAGTTTCACAGCGTCCTGGTGCCAGTCGCGATGAAGACGCTCACCAGAACCGCCATGCTGGACGTGAACTTCGATTCCTTCTTCACCCATATCGTGGCCCACGAGTTGATGCATGGCCTCGGTCCACATCAGATCAAGGTGGACGGCCGCGAGACCAACCCCCGAAAGGAGCTGAAAGAGCTCTTTAGCGCCATCGAAGAAGCCAAAGCCGACATCACCGGGCTTTTCGCGCTGCAATACATGATGGACCACAACAAGGAAATGGGCCTGGGCAATGCGCTGGCCTCCGACGAAGCGGCGCAGCGCCAGCTGTGCGTGACTTTCCTGGCGTCAGCGTTTCGCAGCCTCCGCTTCGGGTTGAGTGACGCTCACGGTAAGGGCATGGCAGTGCAGCTTAATTACCTGTTGGATAAAGGCGCGTTTGCGTCCCACGGCGACGGAACCTTCAGCGTGGATATGACAAAAGTGAAGGATGCGGTGCGCGACCTGGATCACGACCTGCTCACCATCGAGGCCGAAGGCAACTATGACGGAGCGAAAAAAATGCTGGACGACCTGGGTGTGATCCGGCCGGTTGTGAAGCACGCCCTGGATCGCCTGACGGCGATTCCCACCGATATTGAACCGATTTTCGTTACCGCGGAGGAACTGTCGCCCACGACCCTTCCCGCCCCGCCGCCCAAAGTCCGAAAAGTCATTCGCAGGAGAAGATCGAAGCATCAGTGAAGGCGGCGTTAGTCGTATCATGGCACGTCTTCAGGCATGCCGAGAGCTTTTCAAGACATATGAGGCTTTTGCTCCCAACCGGATACGATTGGGAAACCCTCTTACGCGCCAGCCGCTTTGGCTGCCGCCAGGCGCACCAGGGCAAGAGCCGTGACGTCATTGTGGGTCGGGCGTGCGCACATGAACTGTTCCACGCTGTCCAGTATGTCACCGCAGAGCTGTTCCGCATTGGAGATGGTAGCTTTCTGAAGAGTCTTCTGCACACCTTCCAGGCCGAATTCCTCTCCCTGGCATTTCCCTTCGGTGACTCCGCGGGAAACGAGTAATAGCACTGCTCCTGGTTCCAGAGCAGCGGTCGGCGCATCGTGAGTCACATGCGAAAAAAGGCCAAACGGAAGGCCGGTAGCTGGCAGTTGTGTAATGCCGGCGTGATCGCGCAGTAAGGCGGGAGTATGACCGGCGTTGCTATAACAGACCGTGCCCAGCAGTTCGTTGTAGGCCCCGACAAACGCCGGGCAGGAGCGAACGCCACCGGCCGCCTGCATGATGGTTCGGTTGAGCTGAAGGGACAGCTCGAGCATGGAAGTGGACTCGTTGATGTCGTCGCTGGAAAACATCTTTGTTCCCATCGTACGAAAAGTCTGTTGCGCGGCCGAAACGATATTCTGATTTTCTTGATGGCGTCCGGCAACATCCAGCAATCCGAAGAGCACTAAGTGAGGGCTGACCCGCAAGAAGTCGTAAAAATCCCCGCCCATGCGTTCCCCGTGGTAGACAGCGGCCATCTCAGCTTCATTCATGCGAGGAACAGCAATTGGCGCCGGCTGGCGCAGGCCGGGTTCACGAGCCTTTCTTTTTTTCAAAAGTCGTAGCTGCATGGCATCCCCCAAGCCATTTGAGCTAAGAACAATACATTACTTGGAAGCGGCTGTGTCGAGAATTTGTTAGGAGACCGGGGATACTCTAGGAGCCGTACCTGCTCAGCAGGAACTTGCCGACTTCTCTCTGCAGTTGGCCATAATCGGAGTGAATCGTATTGCGCAGGGCCACTTCGGTTGGACTTCCTTCGCCGATCCGTTCCAGGATACGGCGCAGCTCGCTCATACCGTACGTGTCATGGATGTACTCCACCGCGGCCAGCGACTCATCGTAAGCCAGGAGCGCTTCGATGCCGGAAAAGCGCATAAAGCTGCCCTCGAGGGCGTTGAACGGAATCTCGCGCTCGGCGGCAAAGAGCTCTGCGAGACGACGGCCATCCCTGCTTACTGTCTTGGGTTCGACGGCTTGTGCAATCCCTTCATTTAACCATTGCGGGCAGCGTCCATGAGAAATTCGATTGATAAACGAGTGCGCCAGTTCGTGCTTCAGCACCCGTGCCATCTCGGAATTCACCGACTCAACCCCGTTCACGGGAATGCGCAACTTGCCATCGTTTACTGCGCCGGTCCAGGAGGGGGCATGAGTCACATCAAAGAAAGCTTCATTGGTATAGAGGATAACCGGGATGTTTTCCCGAGGTGCAACACCGAGCTGGCGCACCAGTTCATCGTACTCGGTTTCCAGCGTGCTCAAAATCGCGCGGCGCAGACTGTCCGAGGTCTGCTTGCCCTCGTAGCGCAAGGTGAAGTGGCTGCTGGCGCGTTCTCGAAAATCGGCCTCGGCCTTGGTCTCCCGCTCGGCCTTGGCAATGTACTCGTCGACGGCCGGGTCCGGACGCAACTCAAGCGAGCGCTTCCAGGAGCGAATTGCGTCCTTGCTTCGATCCAGCGAAAACTGAACGAAACCCAGGACCGCGAAACTGTCTGCCGAGTTTGGAGCCAGCCGGGTGGAGCGCTCCGCGTAAGAAAGGGCCTGCCTGGCCATTCCCATGCGGACCAGCGCGGCCACGTAATAATTCAAGATGGTAGGGCTGTCCGGCTGAAAATGCAGAGCAGTATCGAAATAGCTTCGCGCTTGCGAAAAATTCCCTCGGTCGAATTCGTGTTTGCCGGCGATGAAATAACCCGCTCCAGCGACGGCCGGCTCGGCTGTTTTTTCCAGCGAAGCAAGCTCGTCGGCATCAATCTGTCCGCCGTGAATGACCTTCGACGGCAGGTCGCTGTCGACGTCTATATCCGTGTTTGGGACGAACGTCGGCAGGTCGTGCTCAGAACTTTGGGACGATGTAATTTCGGGCGCAACGCCGCCCGCTTCCACGCGATCAACCAGAGTAGCTGGAATGGCGTAGGAGTTGTCGCCTACGTCGTATTGCAAGTGTGAGCCGTTTGTGTGCACCCGGTCGGCCCAGATTTTCCGCCCGTTCTTTAGATGGATCACGTCGGCAAAACTGGCGCCGCAGGCGACAAGCAGGAAGAATAGGGTGACACGAGGCTTCACAAGAGCGCATTCTAACAACTGGCGGAGGAGCAGCCGTAGTGACTGAAGTACTGAGGGGAATTGCCCAAAAGTCCTTGCTGGGGTTCATTTGCGCCGTCCTGGCTGGCGCGGCACTTGGCCAGCAGGAGCAGCTTCCGGCTTCTACCAATGTCAGAATTCAGGCGCAAAGTAACCAAAGAGCCGCCGAGGAATTGTATTTACAGTTGCGCAGCGTGGGTCTGGACGCCGCTAGGGTGTACCAGGTTCGCGAGGCCTCCCTTGATCGCAATCAGTTGCATATCAGCCTGGATGACGGAACCATCGCTTTCACCCAAGACGTAAAGGGCCGCGTGACCGGAGCGTTTTTCGAAGGGGAGGGCGAAATCCTGATAGTTCCGCCTAATCAGGCCGAACGAGCCTCCATGACGCTGTTCACGGGAGCGGCCATCCTGGAAGAGCGATTTGAAACTGCCTACCTTCGCTTTAATGACGGCACCTTCAGCGAACTCCAGCCCGCTCTGCGTCCTTCCCTGGAAGGGAAGGACTTCGCGTCAAAATGGAACGAAACCGCGCACAATTTGGCGGAATGGGATGCGCTGCGCCTGTTTGTGACCTTCAGCAGATTCCTGCCTTCCGCAACCGCGGAAACTCCCAGTCAGACGGCGAACTCCCTCGACCTGGCGGATCGTTTTCTGCATGCCAGAGTGCAAGGCATAGCGCGCGGCGCCTTCGATGCTTACTACGATTCAACTGCCAACGAGCAGATTGCCATCGCTCAGCAGAAACGGGCGGATACCGTCAATTACTACAATGTTTGGGCGTCATTTCCCACCAAGCCGGTAGAGACGCGCAAACCGGCTGAAGAGCAACAACCGGATGAGATTGCGATCCGAAGCTATCGGATTCGCGCGGAGGTGAAGCCTCCCACTACGCTTCACGCCGACGCTGCCTTGCAGGTCGAAGTGCTTCGCGGCGGCGCCCGGGCGCTCGTGTTTGAGTTATCGCGCTTCCTCAAGGTCAGCGAAGTGAAGGCCAATGGACAACCAGTGGAGCTGATCCAGAACCAGGCGCTGGAGGGCTCGCAACTGGCGCGGCGGGGCAACGACATTCTAGCGGCCGTTTTTCCCCAGCCGGTCAGAGCGGGGCAGAAAATGGAGCTGACGTTCTCCTACGCCGGCGACGTGCTTTCCGAGGCAGGCGGTGGCCTGCTCTATGTCGGCGCACGCGGAATCTGGTATCCCAACCGCGGTTTGGCGGCCGCGGATTTCGATTTGCGGTTCCAATATCCGGCGGGATGGACCCTGCTCGCAACGGGCAAACGGGCTCGCGAGGAGCCGCCGGGAGAACCTTCCAGAACCACAGGTGAACAAGACCAAACAAGCCGATGGGTTACCGAACGTCCGATTCCGCTTGCCGGATTCAATCTGGGCAGATACACGAAAGCCGTCGCTCAAGCCGGAAACACCACGATTGAAACCTATGCCACCGCCGGCGTCGAGCGCTCCTTTCCCACGGCTGAGAACCAAGCGGTCGTGGTGCCTACGCTGCCATTACAGCGGCCGCAACCGCCGCGAACCGTCGTTGTGACGCAACCACCGCCATCGCCCGCCCGCAACGCACAAATGGTTGCCGACAGCGCGGCGCGTGCCGCCGAGTTTTTCTCGCAGCGCTTCGGACCGTTCCCCTACAGCATTCTTCAGTTAACTCAAATCCCCGGACAGATCAGTCAAGGCTGGCCCGGCCTGGTCTTCCTTTCCAGTTTCGCTTTTCTGACGCCGGAGGAGAGATCCCATCTTCATCTCGGCCCCGCCCATGAGATTCTGAATCGCCAGATCACGGCGCATGAGACGGCTCATCAGTGGTGGGGTGATCTGGTTTTTTGGCGGGGCTACCGCGATCAGTGGCTGTTTGAAGGACTGGCGAATTACTGTTCACTGATGCTTTTGGAATCGGAAAATCCTGCCAACTTTCGCCTCGCCATGGACAAGTACCGTGAGGACCTGTTGCGCAAGAATAAGGCAGGCGCCGTGTTGAAAGATGCCGGCCCAGTGACACTCGGTGTGAGGTTGTCTTCTTCAGAATTCCCCGACGGATATGAAGCCATCAGTTACGGGCGAGGAACATGGCTCTTTCATATGTTGCGGCATATCTTGAATGATTCCTGGACCGCGGAAAGGCAAAAGAACCCCTCCTCCAATCAAAACGAGGTAGAACCCTTCGTGCAGGTCTTGCGCAAAGTTCGAGAACGCTACGCGGGAAAACCAATCACCACGTGGCAGCTTTTGCAGGTTTTTGCGGAAGACTTGCCGGCCTCAGACAGATACGAAGGCCGTAAGTCGCTGGACTGGTTTTACGAGGGCTGGGTGAACGGGACCGCCCTGCCTCGTTTCGAATTGCAAGTTGTCCGCATGGTTTTCAGGGGAAATTCCATACTGGTAAGCGGCACAATCCTGCAGAAGGATGCGCCAAAGGAACTCATTACCTCAGTGCCTATCTACGCTGCAATGCCGGGCGACCGGCGGGTCTTCTTAGGACGGATTTTTGCCGATGGCCCAGAAAGTTCATTTCGTTTGACCTCGCCGCGGGGGATAAAGCGACTTCTGATTGATCCAGAACAGACAGTCCTGACCGGGTCCCGGTGAGTGCAAGTCAGTATTGCAGGTGGAACTACGAGGGTGACTGGAATTAGAGCGCTCGCAACGGTCATTGGGCACGCTTCAACAGCAGCAGTTCAGGAAACAGTTAGCACAGCGTGTTTGGCCTCGACTCGGTGCGAGTTCATCAGTTCCTGCAATCGGACGCACAGGCGGTTTACTGCCATGCTATGGATCTGCCACACCCGCGATTCACTGATTCCGAGCGCCCTGCCGATCTCCTGCAGGGTTCGTTCCTCAAAATAGTAGAGGGCAAGGGTCTGGCGATCCTCTTCCGGTAACTCGGCAATGATGCGGCGTAAAAGGTCTTTCATTTCCGAACCCAGGCACGCGTAGTAAGGCGTATCTTCTTCTGCGCCGGACAAACGCTCGCAGAGGTCTCCGCTTCGACCATCGTTCTCTAAATCCACAGTCAAACTGCCTACCTCAAGGCCCTTGAGTTCTCCCAGCAAGAGCTGAAATTCGTAGAGTTCCAGGCCCAGTTCCTGCGCCATTTCCGGCTCGCTTGGGGTCCGGCCCAGAGCCGTTGATAATGGGCTGTAGGTTTCGCCAATGCGCCTGGACTGGCGGCGCCAGGCACGCGGCCCCCAATCCATTTCACGCAAGCGGTCCAGGATGGCGCCGCGAATGCGGAACTTGGCACAGGAGCGGAACTGCAAGTCTTTTCCTGCGTCAAAAGTTGTGGATCGCATCAATCAAGCTGACTACCCCTGCGTTGACCAGATCTTCCAAAGGAATGTGCCGGGGAAGCCGCTCGTGAATCTGCCGCGCGATGCCGCAGACCTGGGCAAGCTGTTCGATCAAAAATTGTCGGCCATCCTCATAGTTTTTGAAAGCCCTCGTGGCTTCGACTGGTCGGGCTCATGGTTTCTGTCCTCAACAGCGAATCTAGGACGGCATCAGCGCGGGTAGAGGGCGTTGGTGCGCACACCAAAGGCTCAGTTTCCGGAATGCGGAGAAAGGAGATAAACGGGACGATGTATGTCCCTGGGTGAGAGGCAGCGTGAACATCGGCGGCGCACATTGGAACTGGAGGTGAACCGGACTGGGACTTCAATTCATCGTCAGCTGGAGTGCGGATTGTGTGTTTGAGAGGTGCCTTGCAGAGAGAAGCATGGGTCATGTCCTTTGGTACATACCCGAGGCACAGGCGGTGCCCCTAAGATACGCTTTGGCAGCCGACTGGCAGACAGCGTGCTCAGAGGTTGTGCCTTGCAAGAGCGACTGCCTTCATGAGCGCAGGGATGGTTCGTAGAGAAAATTACTAGGCTACAAGGGATCGGTTCTCATTGAATCTTTGGGATCAGACAACGGCTAAGGTGTTTCTGGTGCCCGGCAGCATTCTTCTGTTCTTGCTGGTGCTGCTGGATTACAAACTCGCGGCGATCTCCGCCTCGGTGCTGGTCTTTTACTACATCGCGACCTTCGCCGCAGGTCTGATTCTGGCTTGGAGATTCCATTCCACCCGGATTTTGTTCCTTCTCACAATACTAGTGCTCAGTGAGCGGACGATTGCCCTGTCCCCTAGGCTAGGAGACCAGGGATTTGCGGCCATCAGCATACTCTTGCCATTGAATTTCTTAGCTTTATCTTTTGTACGCGAGCGGGGATTCACCGCTCCTGCTATCGCCGCACGCTCTATTCCTATTTTCCTGCAAGCGGTCTTCGTGGCGTTGATGTGCCGTCCCGATCATGCTGCTGAGGCTAGACTCCTCCAATTCGCTCTTGTGCATCGCCACTGGCCAGCGTGGATCAAAATCCCGCAACTAGGGCTGCTGGCATTCCTGCTGTCCTTGAGTGTGCTGGTGCTGCGTTTTGTGCTTTATCGCAAACCGGTTGAGAGCGGTTGTTTTTGGGCTCTGCTGCTGACCTGCAGGGCGTTGCAATTGGGCGGGACCGGCAAACCCGCAAGTGTTTATTTCGCAACCGCCGCGCTCGTGCTGGTGGCCGCCGTCATCGAGACCTCGTACCTCATGGCCTACCACGACGAACTCACGGGTTTGCCGGCGCGCCGGGCCTTCAATCAGGCGGTTCTGGAACTAGGCGAACATTACGCAATTGCCGTTGTGGATGTGGACCACTTCAAGCGATTCAACGATACTTTCGGCCATGACATCGGCGACGAGGTCCTGCGCATGGTCGCCTCGCGCCTGGCCAAGGTAACCGGCGGGGGCAAAGCCTACCGTTGCGGGGGAGAGGAGTTTTCCGTGGTCTTCCCCAGTAAGTCGGCCAGAGACGCGATGGAACACCTGGAATTGCTCCGGCAAAGCATTGAAGGGTCCAGGTTCCGAGTGCGCGGGCGTTTGGATCGCAGGAAAACGCCGCGCGGTCCCGATCGCCGCCGCATTGCCATCAAGAGGCGCTCTCGTGCCCTGGCAACCCGCAGGGCTTTCCAGAGGCCGGGAGGCAACGTTTCCGTTACGGTCAGCATTGGAGTGGCGGAACCGAGCACGAAGAACCACCTGGTAGATCAGGTGATCAAAGCGGCCGACCAAGCGCTCTACCGCGCCAAAGAACGCGGCAGAAACCGCGTGGTCATGGACACTCCCGAGCAGGCGCGCTCTGCTGCTCACGCCTGAGGCCGGCCACGAGATATTCTCCTACGGTAAATTCCTGATCAAAGAAGCTTGCTGTGTGAGCAAACAACTGTAGCAGCGCGGCATCCAAAGCCGATTGAAAGGACGGCCCATGCAAGGCGAGGCCCCTGGTTTTGGATTCCGCGGATTGCGCAGCAACGGTCAACCCGAGCGATTCTCCCATGATGCGGTCAACCGCGCGCCGCTCGCTTTACTAATCCCGCTATTCGTCCTGTGTTTCGCGGCTCTCATTTGTCCCGCGCAGCTGGCCAGCAATTCTGAACGACTCGGTGCCCCGTTGCTCACCGTCAGCAAGGAAGTACAAGAGGTGAACCTGGTACTCACGGTGACCAATCGCCGGGGACACTTCGTGCGGGATTTGAACGAAAGTGATCTCTCCATTCTCGATAACGATAAGCCGGTCGAGAAGATCACATATTTTCAGCCACAAACCGACTTGCCTCTGCGAGTAGCCCTGGTTGTCGATACCAGCAGCTCCATCACGCACCGCTTCCGTTTCGAACAGAAGGCGGCCACAGCTTTTCTGCGCCGTGTCCTGCGCCATGATTCCGATCTCGCGCTGGTGATCGGCTTTAACCAGGAGGTTACCGTTGCTCAGCCGGCCACCGAGGACATGGAGCTGCTCTCGGCCGGTCTCAAGAAACTTCAGCCTGAAGGCGAAACGGCCCTTTATGACGCGGTTTCCGTCGCCTGCCAGGAGCTCATGCGCGTCAAGGATAATCAACCCTCGCGGCGCGCCATCATCCTGATCACCGACGGAGAGGATAATCAAAGCCACATAGATTTGCAGCAGGCTGTGGAACGTGCGCTGCGCGCCGAGGCGGTAGTCTACGTCCTGAGCACGAATCCCAAGTACAGCATAAGCCTGGCGCAAGAGGGCGACCGCTCTATGAAGCATCTTGCTGAGGCGACGGGTGGCCGGTTGCTTCGGGCTGAGAGCGAGGGCGATGTAACCAGCGCTTTTTCCAAAATCGCCAAAGAATTGCGCAGCCAATACGCGATCGGGTACAAACCTGCCAACCAGGGGCCGGACGGGCTATTTCATCGCCTGATCGTGCTTGGTCCCAAGAAGTTCCACCTTTATCACCGTTTAGGATATTTCGCTCGTTAATGCGGGCCGGGTTCCGGGCGCGCTCAGCCTCAAAAATGCTAAATTGAAAGATTCATGTCTGCCCCTGAATCAAACTTTGTGCGGGCCTGCAAGGCCCTGCCGGTCGAGGTTACGCCCGTCTGGTTCATGCGCCAGGCCGGGCGTTACATGGCCGAGTACCGCGCAGTCCGCAAGAAACATTCGTTAATCGAGATCTGCAAGAAGCCAGAGCTGGCGGCTGAGGTCACCATTACCGCAGCCCAGGCGTTGGGCGTCGACGCAGCGATCATTTTTGCGGACCTCCTGCTGCCTCTCGAGGTCATGGGCTTGCCGTTTCACTTCGCGGCGGGCGAAGGTCCCAAGATTGAAAAGCCGGTGAGTACCTCTGCAGACGTGAACCAGCTGCGCACGGATCGTGCCGCCGATCTTGGCTACGTGGCTAAGGCTGTCGGGATGGTGAGCCAGCATTTTGGATCGCGCCTGCCAGTAATTGGCTTCTGCGGCGCTCCCTTTACTCTCGCCAGCTACATGATTGAGGGTGGCGGATCGCGCCACTATATTCAGACCAAGAAAATGATGTACAGCTCACCGGCTGCGTGGGACGAGCTCATGCGTAAGCTGGTCGCGGTAACTTCTGAATATGCCAGCGAGCAGGTGCGTTCCGGCGCCGATGCCGTCCAGGTGTTCGATAGCTGGGTGGGCTGCCTGAATCCGGAGGATTATCGTCGCTACGTCTTGCCGCGTACCACGGAGCTGGTGAAAAGACTTCAGAAGACCGGCGCCCCTATCATTTACTTTGGTACGGACACAGCGGCGCTGCTGCCGTCGATGAAAGAAACAGGGGCCGAGGTTATTGGGGTTGACTGGCGGATCTCGCTCGACGATGCCTGGCGCAGCATAGGGTTTCAAGGCGCCGTGCAGGGGAACCTGGATCCGGTTGTTTTATTTGCCGCCTGGAAAGAAATTCGTCCCCGCGCGCAAGACGTTTTACGGCGCGCCAACGGCCGTGCCGGACACATTTTTAATCTCGGCCACGGCATTCTGCCGGAGACGCCAACGGAGAATGTAAAGGCGCTGGCAGCCTTTGTGCATGAATACTCAACCAAGACGTCTGCCGCGTCTCGATAGTTGAGATGGCAGTTGAGCAATGTGTCGAAGCGGATCCTCGATCCGATGTTCTTGTGCGGGTCAGAGACCCGCTCCCACACTGGAGCTGAATGTGGCTAACACCGATAAAACCGCCATCCTCCTGCTCGCCCACGGCAGCCCCGAGTCCGTAGACGGCATTCCGGAATTTTTGAGGGGCGTGACCGGCGCCCGGCCCGTACCTTCTCGGGTGATCGATGAGGTCAAGCACCGTTATGCGCTCATCGGCCGCTCTCCTCTTCAGGAAATCACCTTCCGCCAGGGGGAACTGCTGGCCGAAAGACTCGCCCTGCCGGTTTACGTTGGCATGCGCAACTGGAAGCCGTATATCCCCGACGTTGTCCGCACCATGGCTGAAGACGGCATGCAAAGCGCCGTGGGTATTTGCATGGCGCCACAAAATTCGCGTACTAGCGTTGGACTCTACCGGCGAGCGGCGCTGGGCGAAAACGGCGCGCCTTTTGCTCTGGATTTTGTGGAGTCCTGGCACGACCACCGGTTGCTGGTTAAGGCTTTTGCCGAGAAGCTAACCGCTGGTTGGTCACGGGCGTGTGCGGAAGCGGGCACGAAAGTCCCTATCATCTTTACTGCGCACAGTGTTCCCGAACGCACCATCACCGAAGGCGATCCGTATCAGGCGCAAGCCCATGAAACCGCCGAGCTCGTTGCCAAGCAAGCCGCAATTCCCGTGGGCAGCTGGACTTTTGCTTTCCAGAGCCAGGGTATGTCGGGCGGCACCTGGATAGGCCCCACGGTGGAGAACACCATCCTGTCGCTAAAGCAGCAAGGACATGGTGGAGTCTTCATTCAGCCGATCGGTTTTCTCTGCGATCACGTAGAAATTCTCTACGATATCGACATCGCGTTTAAGCAGTTTGCGGAGAAACAAGGCATGCGCCTGTGGCGCGCCGAGTCGCTGAACGATTCTCCGACGCTCATCCTAGCGCTGGCCGATATCGCGAGAGCGCGTCTTGAGCAGCGAGTTGCGAACGCAGAGCACTGATGGGCGGCGTGACGAGTGTGTCGTCCCCTGCGGGGCTCCACAGGACCTTGCCACCTCACCCAGCGCTGACGCGCTGGGCTAAGAATATTTCACCCGCTCTGCGGGCTGAATTCAGGTAATGTGGACCACTCGCTAGCACAAGAGTCGAGTTGCCACGCACAGTCAGCAGGTCGGCAAGTTTCCCATGAAGCGTATCGCCATCATCGGCGGCGGAATCTCCGGACTGAGCGCCGCCTTCACCCTCGAACAGACGCGGCGTTCGGGTACTCCGCTGGAGTATGTTCTTTTTGAGAGCTCCCAGCGACTGGGCGGCGTGCTGGTCACGGAGCAGGTAGAGAGCTGCCTCATCGAGGCCGGTCCCGATTCCTTCCTGACGGAAAAGCCCTGGGCGATTGATCTCTGCCGCCAACTCGGGCTCGCCGACCAACTCATCGGTTCCAACGACGCTGACCGCAAGACCTACATCCTGGTAAACGGCAAGCTGTTGGTGATGCCCGACGGGTTGATGTTCATGGTTCCGACGAAGATCCTACCTACGGTTCTCTCCCCCCTTTTTTCTGTAAGCACGAAATTACGCATGGCCCGCGAGTGGTTTCATCCACCGCACAAAGCGAATGGCGACGAAAGCGTTGCCGCATTGGTCAAGCGCCATTACGGCTCCGAAATGGTCGAGCGCCTTGCCGACCCGCTTCTCTCCGGGGTGTACGGCGGCGAAGCGGCGTATCTCAGCGTGCGCGCCGTGCTCCCAAGATTTGCAGACATGGAGGCGAGGCATGGCAGTCTGGGCCGTGCCATGTGGGCGTCGCGGAAGAAAATGGCTCAGTTGGCGAAAGCGCCCGCTCGTCCGCTCTTCACCTCACTAAGAAATGGCATGCAGCAGATGGTCGACGCAATCGTCGGCCAGCTGAATTCATCGCTACTCATCACCAACTCGCCGGTGAGGTTGGTGCAACCACAAGGCAGTGGCTGGACCATCTCGGCGGGATATCAATCGGACCACTTCGATGCCGTCATTCTTGCTGTCCCGGCGTACATAACCGCGGTCCTTCTGGAAATCTCGAGTCGGGAGTTGGCCGCCGAGCTGAAGGGCATCGCATACACCTCTTCGATTACAGTGAATCTCGCCTACGATCAGAAAATGCGCGCTGCTCTTCCCCCCGGGTTCGGGTTCCTTGTCCCACAGAGCGAAGGCAAGCGCATGTTGGCCTGCACCTTTGTCCACAACAAGTTTCCCCACCGCGCACCGGAGGATCGTGCGCTGCTGCGATGCTTCGTCGGTGGGAGGCGCAACGAGGAAGCGCTGGTGTGGCCGGAGGCAGAAATTATCGCTGCGGTGCGAAAGGAGCTTGGCGAAATTCTTGGAGTGCAGGCAGAACCTCTCTTCTATCGCGTGTACCGATGGAAGAGCGCCATGGCTCAGTACGGTGTCGGTCACTTGGAACGGCTCGATCGCATCGAACGTCTGCGCACTCAGCTTCCCGGTCTCTTCCTTGCAGGTAACGCGTATCGGGGCATTGGCGTGCCTGACTGTGTCCGCTCTGGCGCGGAGGCTGCTACCAGCGCATTAATCTCTCTGGGTCTAGCCAAACCTCAGCCGGCAGCGCCGATCTCACCGTCTGTGTCGCAATTACCCGCGTAACATCAGGCCCACGCGGCTCGGGGAGGGCAGCAAGTCCGTCTATATGCGTGCAAGTCCGTGGCCAAGTTTTTGCAAAGCAGCCACGGGCCAGCACGGATCCTGAGCCAGAAGTTATGCGGGCCGCGCGTCTGTTCCCCGAAACACAAAGCGATCGCTGACCAGGAAGTTAATTACCGAGCAAGTCGCAACCGTGATCAGGTTTGCTAGCAAATACGACAGGCCGACAAGGCCGGCGAACAGCCACATCAATGCAACGTTTCCAAGAATCGAGAATACCCCGGTGGTCAGATTGAATCTCAAGAACCGGGCTATGCTTTCCCGGGCCGAGACCGTCGCGCGGTCTGCCCACGTGTATTGCTCATGCCACAAGAAATTGTGGAAGACGGCAGCCTCGACTGCCAGCGCAGTACCAAGCAGATAGTTCAGGTCGAGTCCATGGGTCAGCACCCCGAGTGTGGCCAGTTGCACGATAATTCCCATTCCGCCTATCGCATTGAACTTTAACCACCGCAATGCTGTCTGACGCGCGCTCATCGAATTCTCTCCTGGTTATAGAGCTTGTGGGTGTTCTGGGCGGTCCACACGATCAGCATCATTGCCATTCCGATTGCGCCGATTAGTCCGCCCACATCGAACAGCCGGTAAGCCTTTCCGAAGATGTGCACGATTGGTCGAAAGAACAGGGCGACGTTGCCGACTGCCAAGAGAACGCGCAGCTCAGTTGGTCCGAAGCGCCAGAAGGACAGCCGGAACTCGCCCAGCGTGTAGGTGGCCAGATAAGACTGAATCGAAAGCAGCAGAAATCCGATAAGCAATGCGATCGCAATATAAGGTTTCATGAAGCCTGAGACTGCCAAGCCGCCCATCAAGGCCAGGGCACCAATACTGTCCACCATGTGGTCGACATAAAAGCCATAGCGCGGGCGCTGCTGCTGACGGTAGCGGGCCAGGGTGCCGTCGAGGCTGTCGCCTAGCCAGTTCAAGACCAGCGCGGTGACGACAATCAGGACCGCGAAACGGCTCCAGTGAGCTATCGCGTAGCCCGCTCCCGCCAGCAATTGCGCCCCGAAGCCAAGCAAGGTCAGGTGGTCCGAGTTGATCCACTTCGGAGTCCGCTCGGCCAGCCAGAGGAGGGCCTTCTTTTCCGTATGTGACGTGAAGCTTTCCTGCCGGCGCACCGCCCCCGAGGACGCCTGCTTTCCATCTTTCACCACCTTTAGCAGAACGGGATTAACCTGCTCGCAGTAATCGATCAAGTAGCTCGCCACAACAGCCTGCTTTCACGAGCCACTGTCGTGCTCCGGATCGATTGGGACAATGCACGGCGGGTAAAGCGACCAACAAAGATTTCTCAACAAGTAAGCTGATGGAAATAAACGAAATAGAGGTCGAGGTACACAGCCGCACAGCAGGCCGTGTTTAGTTACAGATACCCGTATTCAGAATTAACTCCTCGACATACTCGGTCAATCGGTTAGGACTGGATTTGGATCCCTACTTGCGCCCCACTCGTGAGCAAGGCCTCCACGATATATGCGGTTCAACTTTCCCTTACGATCACATCCCTTTTCATTGCTGTCTAATTTATTCATGGGTCCAACCGATGGACCGACCGTTGGGCATACAGAGTGACACGGACAGCTGCCTCCGAATGATAGTGGTAGGATTGCTCCGAATTGTGGGGACGGCGACTGATTACAAGGAGTGCACCATGCGCTGCAGTTTCTTACTGATTGTATTATCCGCTTCAGCACTATACGCACAAGACGCTCCGCCGGCACTCACGGTATACAACCAGGACTTTGCTGTGGTTCGCGAGCTCATTCCGCTAAATCTGAAGTCTGGTCTGAACTCGGTGCGTTTCGCGGGCGTTACCGCCCGCCTGGAGCCTGAGTCTGTCGCGCTTCGCGACTGCGCAGGAGGGCAAACGCCTCGCATTTTCGAACAGAATTATCATCCGCCAGTGTCTCAACAAGACATGATGACGCGTTACTCGGGTCAGACCATAGAGTTCCTCGTGCGTGACGGCGATCGCCAACAAATCGTTTCTGGCAAAATCATTCGGCCCGGCTCGATCTACAATGTCGCCCTGCAGCGCCGTTACGGAGAGAATTTCTACCCCGGCGGCTACTACAACCCTCAGATGTCTCCTGAGCAGCAGGGACTCGAGCAGCCTTTGGTTGAGGTAAATAGCAAACTCCAATTCGCGCTACCCGGGACTCCGCTATTCCCGGCCACTTCGGATGAGTCGATCTTTCACCCCGAGATCAATTGGGTACTCGACAGTGACCGCTCGGGCGGCACCCGGTGCGAACTCAGCTACGTGACGCGTGGCATGACCTGGGAAGCTGATTACAGTGTTATCGCTCCCGCTGCGTCGCATGGCAATGCGGCTCGCAACACCGGAGGCGAACGCAGCGAATCACTGGACCTGCTCGGTTGGGTGACGCTCGATAACCACAGCGGACGCACGTTCGAGGACGCCCGCGTGAAGCTAATGGCTGGTGATGTTCACAAAATTCAGCCAGGTCAACCGATGACTGGCCCCGTTGCAGGTTTAGGCGGAGGTCTGCTTCGATTGGGGGGAGCGGGTCAGCCAATGGTGACGGAGAAAGCCTTCGACGAGTATCATCTTTACACGCTTGAGCGGCCAACGACGCTTCGCGATAACGAGACAAAGCAGGTCGAATTCCTTCGCCGATCCGGCATACCATCGCATCGCGTGTACGTTTATTCCGGATTCACCTTCCACCCCGATCCCACCATGAATTATCAGCCGGATTACCTTCGTTTTGAGCGCTGGTTTGGCACAACTTCGAACCCGAAAGTCTGGGTCATGCAGGAAATCGAGAATTCAGAGAATAATAAACTCGGGATTCCCTACCGCGCGGTCGCATGCGATTTTATCGGCAAGATGAGTCTGGTCAGTTGGAATTCATTGGCGAAAATACTATTGATCACACACCGCGTGGTGAGACGCTACGCGTGTAGACTGGCAATGCCTTTGACTTGTCCGGTGAGCGTCGGCGCACCAATTTCAAGATTGACAATATGCGCGAAAGCGCCGATGAATCCTTTGAGATTAGGGTGAAAAACCACAAGAAGGAGCCAGTCGAGGTAATCGTTCTTGAGCACCTGTATCGGGGAACCACATGGGAGATCACGTCTGCATCAGCGAAATATAACAAGAAGGACGCGCAGACTATCGAGTTTCCTGTCCAGCTGCCCGCCGACGGCGAACAGACTCTGATCTACGCTGTTCATTACGCTTGGTAAGTGACACAGAACCACGCTAAGCGACTCAACAAGTTAGAATACCGAACTGCTTTCGGAACCAGACGTCCCCTGACATGGGCCAGCGCTTCTGCTATCGTCTCGTTATGCTCCGAAAGCTTGGCTTTTTCGTTCTCCTGATTTGGCTTGCCTCATCTTTCGCACTGGCCAAGGAGAAGTACCAGCACCCTGGCCCAATTCGCCTCGACCACGACGGCGAGAAATGGGCAGAGAAGACGCTGCGCAAAATGTCGCCCGAGGAGAAAGTCGGGCAGTTGTTCATGATCTGGGTGCGCGCCCGCTTTCTGAACCTGGACGGCCCGGATTACGCTCAGCTCCGCGACACCATGCGTCGCGACCACATCGGCTCGCTCGTCATGACGGTCCCGTTGGATGGTCCCTTCCTCATTAAGAGTGAACCCTATGAAGCGGCGATGCTGCTCAACCAGTTGCAGCGCGATTCCAGGCTGCCCTTGCTGATTGCCGCCGATTTCGAGCGTGGCGTCTCCATGCGTCTCTACGGCACAACAGTTTTCCCGCACGCCATGGCGTTTGGCGCCGCCGGCAAGCTGGATTATGCCGCGGCTTTTGGCAGGATCACGGCCGAGGAGGCGCGCGCGATCGGGGTGCACTGGAATTTCTTCCCGGTTGCCGACGTGAATTCGAATCCCGCGAATCCCATCATCAACACGCGGTCCTTTGGCGAAGACCCGCAGCAGGTGGGCGAGATGGTAGCGGCTTACATTCGCGGCGCCCACGCAGCGGGTATGCTGACTACCGCCAAACACTTTCCCGGGCACGGCGATACGGCTACCGACTCGCATCTCGGAGTGGCGCGCGTGAGTGGTGACCTGCCCCGTCTGCAAGCGGTCGAGTTGCCGCCGTTTCGCAAGGCGATTGAGGCTGGAGTGGACTCCGTGATGGTGGCGCACGTTTCCATCCCCGCGCTCGAGGCCGATCCCAACCGGGTAGCCACGGTTTCCCCGGCGGTCGTTACGGATTTGCTGAAGCAGCAGCTAGGGTTCAAGGGACTTGTAGTCACCGATGCTCTGGATATGGGAGCTTTGACCCGCCTGTATGCCAACAACATCGGCCGCGCTGCGGTCGATGCGTTCAAAGCAGGCAATGACATGCTCCTGATCCCGGCTGACCTGCAGGCTTCGTACGACGCCATGCTGCAGGCGGTCAGAAGCGGAGAGATTCCGTCGGATAGGGTCGACGCGTCGGTTCTTAAAGTTCTGAAAGCAAAAGCCTCTTTGGGACTCCAGAGGGCTCGCCTGGTCGATGTTGATGCGGTCGCCAAGTTGGTGGACAAGCCAGCGAACCTGGCGACGGGTCAGCAGGTGGCAGACGATGCCGTCACCCTGGTTCGTGACAACGGCAAGCTCCTGCCGCTGAAACAGCAGGGAACTGTTGCGTCAGGGCTTCCGTATCAGACAATAGAAGAGGTCCACAACCGCCTGGTTGCGGTTATTTTTTCTGACGATATGCGCCTGGAATCCGGACGCGTCTTCGAGCGACAGCTTCGAGCCCGGGTGCCGGACGCGAATATCACTTATGTGGACCCACGCACCGCGGCCGCGACGTCGGATGAGGTTCTGAAGGCCGTGGACCAAGCCCAAGGGGTGATAGCCGCCGTGTACGTCATACCCACCGCCGGCAAGGTGGCACAAGCCGCCAACGGAGCCTTACAGAACTCGGTCGCTATGGCCGATGCGAGCGGCAGTCTGCTGCAAAAAGTTCTAGAGCATGCTGCCGAGAAAACCGCGGTGATTGCGATGGGCAACCCATATCTCGCCTCGGATTTTCCTGCCATCCAGACTTACATCTGCACTTTTTCCAATGCCCCGGTTTCTGAAATAAGCGCGGTGAAGTCTCTGTTCGGAGAGATTCCGCTGCGCGGCCATCTTCCGGTCACGATCCCCAACATCGCCCAGCGCGGCGCCGGAATCGAGCGGCAGCCGCTGACAGCCCGTGGAGGTCCAAATCATGCGCAATCCCAAAGTTCTTTGCAGTAGTTCACTGTTGGCTGCAGCCTGCTTCGGCCTTTTGTTGCTGGCGGGGTGCAGCGTGAATGTGAAGAAAAATGCTGACGAAAGCGACAAGAAGGTCGACATCGAGACCCCCTTCGGCGGCATTCACGTCAGCAAGGAGGCGGATATTAAGGACATCGGCTTGCCGCTGTATCCAGGAGCGCGGCCTGCGAAGAAAGAGTCCGACAAAGAAGAGCAAAGCGCGAACGTGAATATCTCAAGCTCTGTATTCGGCCTGAAAGTTATTGCTCAGCAATTCGAGTCCGATGATTCTCCGGACAAACTCATCGGCTTCTATACCAGTGAGCTGAAGAAATACGGCAAGGTGCTGGACTGCAAGGGCTCATGGCACGCCGGTGGACATGCCTCGGTTCATCACGACAGTTCCGAAAAGGAATCCGATGAGCTGACGTGTGATAACGAGAGCGACGGCAAGACCACCGAATTGAAGGTCGGCATCAAGGAGAATCAGCGCATCGTGGCCATCAAACCCGAAGGCAAAAGGACTAAGTTTGCCCTGGTCCATGTTCAGATTCGCGGTAAGGACAACATGATCTGAGCCAACATGGAACGGCGGGAAGCCCAGTCACTCGCGATCTTCACATTACCTTCTCCGCCTTGCGCATGCCCGAAGCGGTGAGTTAATTTGACTTCCTAGTGGAACATCCCTGCCATCGTTGTGGCGAACCTGTCGAGGATGGTGTCGCCTTCTGCAAGAAGTGCGGTGCGCCGCAGATCCGGGTCCCCGGAGCTGCTTCTGGTGCGGATTCTCTGCCGCAACCGGACTCACGGATCAATGCCGCGCCCAGCTGGTCATCCGAAGCCATTGTTGGCGCCCTTGCTCACCCGGGAAAGATCAACTGGTTTCAGGCGTTTCCCTTGGCGATATTTGCCGGGCTGCTGGAGGCACTCTTCTCTCTCTTCGGCGTAGGCCTGCTGGCTGGCGGCTTTCTCTCTGTGGCTCTTTATCGCCGGCGCAGACCCGGCACCATCACGGCCGGCATGGGAGCACGCCTTGGTCTGGTGACTGGCGGCCTCGGATTTGCCATCTTCTCGATCATCCGGGGCGCGGGAATTCTCATCTTTCATACGGGCGCCCGCTTGCACCAGGAGATGCTTCAGGCCCTCGACCAGGCGGCAGCTCGCAATCCTGACCCTCAGGCCCAGGCCGTGCTGCAATACTTCAAATCGCCCGAAGGATTGACTCTGGTGATCGCCTTGGCCCTGGTAGCGACATTCATCTCTTTCCTTTTGCTGTCCACGCTGGGTGGCGTCCTGGGAGGAGTGACGCTGGGCAAGAAGAGTCGCTGAAGGCATACCCGCCCGGGTCAAAGACTCGGGCCCGCACCGCTACACACCGCCCCTTCCTTCTTGCCAGTCATGGTTGAGCCCGCGTATGATGCAGCGTTCATGGCTTCCAAGTCTAGCGGCCGACAATCCAGCGTACGCGAAAAAGGGCAGTTGATGTCCTCCTCGGAGATTGAGCGCACACTGGTCCGCCTGGCTCATGAAATTATCGAAAAGAACAATGGAATCAGCGACTTAGGATTGGTTGGCGTACGACGCCGCGGGGTGCCGATCGCCCAGCGCCTGGCCAACATTGTTCAGCGCATTGAGAAAGGCCCGGTACCAGTGGGCACTCTGGACATCACCTTGTACCGGGACGATCTTTCCACTCTAGGGCCCAAGCCAGTGGTGCAGAAGACAGAGATGGGGTTCTCGATCGTAGGCAAGAACATCATCCTGGTGGACGATGTTTTGTACACCGGCCGCACCGCTCGTGCCGCCATGGATGCCCTGTTCCAGTATGGACGCCCGCGTCTGGTGCAACTCTGCGTTTTGATTGATCGCGGGCACCGCGAATTACCCATCGAAGCAACTTACATCGGCCGCAAAGTTCAGACCACCAGCAAGGAGATCATTGAGGTCAAACTTCGGGAAGTGGATGATGCAGAGAAAGTCATGCTCATGGAACGCGAGAGCTAAAGCGTGATCGTTGGCTGGCCTGCCGACAACCAACGACCAATGACCAGCGACTAGCAATGACGAAAGCTGCGCGCGGTTCGTTACTGAGTATCGAACATCTCGAAGCGGCTGAAATCCTCGGGCTGCTCAAGTTGGCCCGGCGCATGAATCCCGCCAAACCGCGAGCCTTGCTCAAGGGCAAGCGCGTGGTACTTCTCTTTTACGAACCTTCCACTCGTACCCGCAGCTCCTTTGAAGTTGCCGCAAAATCCATGGGTGCGATGACGGTGTTGATCCAGTCCAGCGGTTCGTCTATCGAAAAAGGCGAGTCATTGCTTGATACGGGTTATACCCTCCGTGCAGTTGGCGCCGATGCGATCGTGCTTCGCCATCCCAATGCCGGCGCACCCCACCTCATGGCCGCCCATATCGATATTCCGGTGATCAACGCTGGCGACGGCATGCACGAGCATCCTTCGCAGGCTCTGCTCGACGCTTACACCATCCTGCGCCATAAGAGGGCCTTCAGAGGCCTGCAGGTGGCGATTGTGGGCGATATCTATCACAGCCGGGTTGCACGGTCTGCCTGTCACCTGCTGAGCAAGTTCGGAGCACGAGTGACGCTATGCGGTCCGCCGGACTTCGTTCCGGAAGTCGCGGCAACCCTGGCTCCCGGTATTCGGCTGACACGCCATCTGGAAGAAGCCGTTCGCGGAACTGATGTAATTATGCTGTTGCGCGTGCAGAAGGAAAGACTGGCTGGCCGCAAGATCAAGCTCGATGACTATATTGGCCGCTATCAAATGACTACCGCACGTCTGAAGCTGGCCAGGCGCGATGCCATCGTTATGCATCCCGGACCAGTCATCCGCGGATTGGAGTTGACGGGCGACGTGGCGGATTGCCCGCAGTCGGTCATCGTTCAGGAAGTCGCGAATGGCGTGCCCGTTCGCATGGCGATTCTGGCAAGGGCAATGGGGAAGGCGAAATAGGCCACGGATTTACAGGGATCGGCACGGATCACCTCATGGCGCAAAACAAAACAGCTTCGCTTCTGATCAAAGGCGGTCGCCTCATGGATCCCGCCTCCAGGATCGATGCGCCCATGGACGTCCTGCTGCGCGATGGCCACGTCGCCGAGATCGCCCCACCCAATAAAACCCGTGGCGGCGCGGACGAAAAATTCGACGCGCGCGGTTTGATCGTTGCTCCGGGCTTCATCGACTTGCATGTGCACCTGCGCGAACCCGGCCAGAGTCACAAAGAGACGATTGCGACGGGCACTGCAGCCGCGGCCGCCGGCGGGTTCACGTCTGTATGCTGCATGCCGAATACCTCTCCCGTGGTTGATTCGCCGGAATGGGTGAACTGGATACGCCAGCCCGAGCGTGGCGCAGTGGTTAATGTTTTCCCCGCAGCCGCTGCCACACACCACAGCAAAGGCGCCGTGCTGACCGACTTCCGGCGCTTGCAGGAGGCAGGCGCAGTAGCCGTCACTGACGATGGCAGGCCCATCCTAGACGAGGCCGTCATGCGCGAGGCCCTGCGCGCGGGCGCTCAACTGAATCTCCCCGTGATCCAGCATGCGGAAGACGCGCGCGTGACCGCTCATTGTTTCATGAACGAAGGCCCTACATCCTTCCGTCTCGGTTTGCGCGGCATGACAGTGGCCGCAGAAGCGGAAGTGGTTGACCGTGATGTGCAATTAGCCCAAATGACGGGCGGGCGCTTGCACATCGCGCACCTCTCGACCGCGGAGGCGTTGAAGCCTGTCCGCCGCGCCAAGCGCGCCAAGGTGCGTGTGACCTGCGAAATCACCCCTCATCATTTCACCCTGATCGACGAAAACGTGGGCGACTACAACACCAATTTCAAGATGAATCCGCCACTGCGGTCTGCTTTCGACCGCGAAGCCATCCTGGTTGCGCTGGCGGACGGCACGGTGGACGCGATTGCTACCGATCATGCCCCGCATGCCCTGCACGAAAAGCAAGTGGAGTTCGAGCGCGCACCGTTCGGGGTTACAGGCCTGGAGACGGCGCTAGGGTTGGCGATCACGCAGCTGCACCGCGGTCACAAGGCGCCATTGGCGCGAATTGTAGAACTCTTCACCGCTGGGCCGGCGAGGGTCCTTGATCTCCGAGGCCGTGGCACGCTGGCGCGCGGCAGTTTTGCTGATGTCACGATTTTCGATCCGAAGAAGCGCTGGACCTTTGATGCCGCGAAGTCACGCTCCAAATCTCGCAACACCCCCTTTGATGGCTTGCCGCTGACCGGGAAAGTGGTGGCGACGATCGTGGCGGGGAAGATTGTTCATCGGGAAAGTTGAAGGAATCTTGAATTTACGAATTGTCAGATTGACGGCAAGTATTAGGTCCCGGATTCCGACAATTCTAAAGTTCGACAATTGGTCAATTTCCCAAAATTCCCATTCTCTTCCCAACTTTTTTCAGCACCTCTAGCGCCTGTTCAAGCTCCCGCCGCGTATGTGTGGCAGTCATGATCGTCCGCACCCGCGCCTTGCCCTCCGGAACCGTCGGGAATGCGATGCCGGTACCGAGCACGCCTTCTTTGAACAGTTCGCGCGAGAATTCCATGGTGAGTTTGCCATCGCCGATGATGATGGGCGTAATCGGTGTTTCGCTGGCCGGTGTGTTCACGCCTCCAATGTTGAAACCCAGGTTGCCCAGCTCCTTCTTGAAGAAGCGGGTGTTCTCCCAAAGCTTGTCAATGCGCTCCGGTTCCTGTTCGAGTACCTCGAATGCCGCAATGCAGGTAGCCGCAACTGACGGTGGATGCGAAGTTGAGAACAGAAACGGACGCGCCCGGTGATAGAGAAAGTCGATCAGGTCACGCGAGCCGCAGACATATCCTCCCAAGGCGCCGATAGCCTTGGAGAGAGTTCCAACTTGGACGTCCACGCGTCCGTGCACCTTGAAGTGATCGATGGTGCCGCGGCCGTTTCGGCCCAGCACTCCAGAGGCGTGGGCATCGTCCACCATCATGATGGCGCCATATTTTTCAGCCAAATCGCACAAGCCGGGCAGCGCCCCTATGTCGCCATCCATGGAAAAGACGCCGTCGCTGATCAGCAACTTTCGCCCGGCCTGATCTTTCACGCTGGCGAGGTGTTCCTCGGCATGAGCCAAATCCTTATGCCGAAAGACAAGAATCTTGGCCCGCGACAGGCGGGCTCCGTCGATGATAGAGGCATGGTTCAATTCGTCCGAGATGATGAAATCTTCTTTGCCGAGGATCGCCGAAACCGTTCCGGCATTGGCGGCAAAGCCTGATTGAAAGACGACGCACGCCTCGACATTCTTGAAGCGTGCAATCTTCTCCTCCAGTTCCATGTGAATCTTCATGGTTCCAGCGATGGTGCGCACCGCGCCCGAACCAACTCCATACTTTCGCGTCGCTTCAAGCGCCGCCTCGCGCAACTTGGGATGCGTGGTCAGGCCGAGGTAATTGTTCGAGGCCAGGTTGATAACTTTCTTGCCATCAAACGTGCACACCGGCGCCTGCTCGTCTTCCAGCACGCGCAAGCGGAAGTGCGTGCCCTTGGCCTTGAGGTCGTTCAGTTGGTCAGTCAGATAGGAAAGAGGATTGGTGCGGGTGGCAGTTGAAGTTGGCATAACAGCGAATAGTTTAGTACTCTCCACAGAAATACGGGAGGCGGCCGCGAATGCCGGGGACACCTCAATCGAGCCGCGGAGCGGCGGAATCTGTTAGCCCACGGCGTAAGCGGTGGGAAGGAGTTCATAAAATGTCCAGGCCCCGGAGGGGCGGCAATAGCTATTGCTCACTTCGCTCCATTCGGATATAGGAGGATCTTGCTTGCTTCGCCGGTGGTCAGCCGCTCCATCCCTTTGCTGAAATCCGTCATCGACATGCGATCGGTGATCACTGGATGCAAATCCAGCTTGCCGCTCTTCAGCAGTGCTGTCATCTGATACCAAGTCTGGTACATGCGGCGGCCATTGATGCCCTGGATCGTGAGGCCCTTGAAAATAATGTCTTCGGAGAAATTCAATGAAACGGGTTTGGAGGTCAGGCCTAGAAGGGAAATTCGTCCGCCGCGTCGCACGATGTCGAACGCTGTTCGAATCGCATTGGGATGGCCGGCCATCTCGAGCACAACATCAACCCCGAGCCCGCCCGTACGCTCCATGACAATCGAACGCGCATCTTCCCTGGACGGATCCAGCACGAAGTCGGCTTTCATTTGCTTCGCGATGCCGCGCCGATGGTCATTGACTTCGATGGCAAATACCTGTGCCGCACCTACCGCCCGCGCCACTGCGATGGCAAACAGACCAATGGGTCCGCAACCTGTGATAGCCACGGTCTTGGCCGCGATCTCGCCGGCCAAAACCGTGTGCACCGCATTTCCCAGGGGGTCCAAGATCGACGCGTATTCTGGTGGTATAGCCGGATCAAGCTTCCAGATATTCGACTCAGGAATGCGCACATACTCGGCAAACGCGCCATCGGCGTCGACTCCGATGATCTTCACGAACTGGCAAATGTGCGCTTCACCGGTGCGGCATTGCAGACACTTGCCGCAGGCCACGTGCATTTCGGCCGAAACGAAGTCGCCCTCCTTGACGCTGGTGACTTCGGCGCCATAAGCGACCACCTCGCCGCAAAACTCGTGTCCCGGAATTAACGGCGGATGAATGCGGCCCTGCGCCCAGGAGTTCCAATTGTAAATGTGCAAGTCGGTGCCGCAGATTGAGGCAACTTTGACTTTCACCAGTACGTCGGTTCGACCAATTTTGGGAAGGGCAACGTCGCGGATTTCAATTCCCGGCTTCGCTTGCGGCTTGACCACCGCCAGCATGGTATCGGGCATGAACGCCACCTTAGGAGTGCGCAACAAAAATCATCAAAACAACTAAGTATAGCCAAAGATATTTGAAATTTTGATTCAGAAAAGCTTTCAGCGCTCAGCTGGCAGCTTTCAGCACCTTAAGCTCACGGAAATCTTTCACCCCAACATCCTGGTCGCCCCAGACGTCGTA
>Ga0209154_1000042_pt1 | contig 88319 bp, 82 predicted proteins | sample GraSoiAngelo_121_FD_185878 | JGI IMG/M metagenome (GOLD analysis project Ga0209154, IMG submission 185878) | Grasslands soil microbial communities from the Angelo Coastal Reserve, California, USA - 14_0919_12_20cm (SPAdes) (version 2) | ecosystem: Environmental > Terrestrial > Soil > Grasslands ... | reverse complement strand
GAATCGATTCAGGAAAAACTCACTCGCTGTCGGCGGACTTTGGAGCAGATCCAGCCCGGCTGTACCAGCCCCAAGTCCAGAAAGCGGAAGCGATAAGTGCTTAGTTATTTAGCAGACACTGCACTAGAGCATCCCAAGACGCTAGAGCTCCCAAAATGACGCAAGCCGCTAACTCGTATTCCGTTTTCCTCCACAGAGGTCACTCGGCGACCTTTGCGGTCTCAGCGGTTAATAGGTATTTCTGTAACGCATAGATCCCTCGCTTTGCTCAGGATGACGACCCAAGGGACGATCACAAGCGTCTGTGATGCTGTATAATCGCGTGCGATGGCGGAAGCCGAACAGAAACAACCGGGGATGGTTCCTGACGAACTGAAGTTTGAACCAAAGTCCAAGGGCCTCACCAGCGTCCGCAAGAAAAAACCCAAAGAACTGGCCGTAATCACGGAATGCTGCACGGGCTGCGCCGGGTCGCCGGCGTGTGTCGAGTACTGTCCGGTGGAAGACTGTATGTTCTGGGTGCCGGACGAAGACCATCCGCCGTTTGGACGGATTCAGGTGGACCCCATTCTGTGCATTGGCTGCAAGAAGTGCACCAGCAAGGGGCCGGATGGCGCCTTCCTGGATGGTTGCCCCTGGGATGCAATTGTGATGGTTGACACTAGGGAGGTCGAAAAAGAAGTGGGAGTGATGCCGTACTAGCTGTCGGCTATCAGCTTTCAGTATACGCGCGATGAGCGCGCGTTTTCTTTTTCAGACCAGAGTTGCGCACGCAAGATTCTTCGCGGACTGGCGTCCGCTCAGAATGACGACAAGTCTCTGACAGATTTCTGAGCAGCAAAAAGCTAAGAGCTCAAGGCTCCGAGCTGAAAGCTGAAGAACTATTTCGCTCGTTCTCTTATTGCTTTCTCGGCCAGGACTGCCTGCTGTTTGACGCGCTCGGGAATATCCGGCAGGCTGCGCTCGTAAGGCTGAATAGCCGGTAGATCCTCGAGTTGTCCGATTAGATAGAGGGCACGTAGGGCTTCCCAGACCTGTTCAGTATCAGGATCGATGGTCGCGACCTCCGCCCCTGCCGTTAGGTTTTCTCCGGTCTTTACGGAAAGCGAACGAATGCGGCCGCCAATCGGCGAACGAAGCTCGCGGCTCTCGCCTGCTGATTCCAGCTTGGCAACCAACCCACCTTGATGAATTGCCGCTCCGACCTTGCCGGCATCCACAATCTTGCCTGATTCGGGTGCTGCAACCCTTGCCGGCTGTAACAAAGCGACGATCTGCGAGCGGCCGGAAGGGTCCCCAAAGCGGACCAGTGACAGCGCGGCGTTGCCTCTCACAGTGAGCGACGGGTCATTCAGCATTTTGAGCAAAGCGTCGTGGAGGCCTGCGACGGAGTTGTCCTGGCCCATGACCCAGGCATCCGTGTTCCGCACTTCTTCCACCGGGTGGGATGACAATCGCGGCAGTTGCTCATACCAACGGGCGGCGCTGGTATCATGCCGCGCCATGCGGTCGCCGATCTGCACGAGCGCGTGTTGAATATGACGAGGATGCTTCTCGTCACGTAGATATTCGCTGATCTGCTTGTCAGAGAGTTGGCGACCGAACCACGTATTCCACCAGAACAGGAACGGCATCAAGACGATCAGCCATGCCGTGAGGAAGAAAAGCAGGCGCTGGCGCCTGGACATGCGGTGACGTTTGTTGGCCGCCGCGGTTTCTGCTGGAACGGTACTGTCGTCGATACGTGATTGGCTGGACATTTTCAAATTAACTCAAGTATTAAGAAGAATGCCAGAGATCCTTCGCTTAGAATGACAATTCGTTTTTTACTCGATCACATCTGCATCGAGGACTCTTTCTTGTTCCAGATAGTGCGACACGGCGTATTGAGCCAGCAAAGGTGTTTGCAGGCGGATTTCTGCGCCGATCCACTCTCCTTTGGCGTGGGGAACATTGGCTGGATGCTTGCAACCGGCGCTCGTACCAAACTGTGGGCCGAAGACGGCGCTCTGAATTTCATCGTATTGCTTTAGCTTGCGCCAGGCTTCGTCGCCAACCGTGCCGGATACGTCGATTTTCAGTCTAACGGTGGACATTCAAAAATTGTCGATTTCTGATTTTTGATTGAAAACCCTCTCCACCCTAGGTCCCATGCGGTGCGAATAGGTGGTAGAGCATCACATAAATAACTACACCGGTAATGGAAACATACAGCCACACTGGGTAGGTCCAGCGGGCGATGGCGCGATGTCGGTCGAAACGCTCGCGAAGCGCGCGGCTCAAGGTGATGATCACCATCGGCACGATAGCCGCAGCGAGCACAGTATGAGAAATCAGAATCGTGAAATAAACCGGGCGCGACCAGCCTCGCCCCGGAAAGTGCACGGACCCAACATGGGCGTGGTAGTAGAGGTAGCAAGCTAGAAATAGGCTGGATGCCGCCAGAGCCGCGATCATGAAGGCACGATGAACCGCCATTCGTCCGTGCTTGATAAACCAACGTCCGGCTAGAAGCAGGACTGCGCTGCTGCCGTTCAGCGTGGCATTGATCGCTGGAAACATGGCGTATTGTTCAGGTATTTGCATTAGGCAGCGGGTTTGGTCGTCCGGCGATTGGCCATCACAAACGCCAGCAAGAACATGACCACCGAAAACAAAATGAGCGTCAGCATGGATACCCCCAGCGAGAACGCTTGGCTCCCGGGATAGAGCAGGCCGCGCAGCGCTTCCGTTCCGTAAGTCAGCGGGTTGATTCTCATCAGCCATTTCAGCCACCCCGAGGCTCCGGTTAATGGGAACAGGGCACCCGAGAGCAGCCAAAGAGGAATCAAGAACAGGTTGATGATGGCGTGAAAAGCCTGCGTCGAGTCCATGGGCCAGGCGATAGCGAATCCCAGCGCCGTGAGGGCGAATGAGACCAGAAAGATCGTGAGGATAACCAGCAGCAAATAACCGAAGCTGAGATGAACGCCTACCAGCGGCGCAAAGATCAGGAAGATCATGCCCTGAATCGCCGAGAGCGTGGTGCCACCCATCACTTTTCCCAAAACCACAGCCGAGCGTGGTACCGGCGCGACCAGAACCGAAAGCAGGAAGCCTTCTTTGCGGTCCTCGATGACTGACATCATCGTGAAGATCGAAGTGAACAGCACAATCATGATCAGCGCACCCGGATAGAAATAATCCAGGTAATGCTGTTGTCCGGGAGCCTCACCGGAGCGGAAGGAAGTTCCAAAGCCGGAGCCGATCACCAGCCAGAAAACCAGGGGCGAGGCAATGACACCCACCACGCGGCTCTTTTGCCGGTAAAAACGGATGACCTCGCGCCACCACAGAGAGAAAGCGGGCAGAAGTACGCCTGCGTTGGCAGGAGCGGTTGCGCTGGGGAGACTTGTGCTTTGTGTGACCACGATTTAACTCGTTTTCTGTTCGGGTGTGTCTTTCAGGCCGCGGCGCAGCTCCAGGAACGCGTTAAGGAAGAAGATACCAGAAAGAGCTAGCAGGATCAGACTCAAGAAGAGCCCATCGACCGTAGTGAGGCTGCCGTTTGCTACGGTCCACACAATGCCCAGTAACGGAATGATTCCGAACACTATCGAGAGCCCGACCACGAACATTCAGCCTCCTGTGGTGAACATATGGGGACGGGTCTCTGACCCGTCCAGGCCGAGCGAAGCTCGGCTCACATCAGTCCTTTGCGCTGGACTCGCCGTTCTCAGTCCAAAACCGGTGACCGGTGCGATGAATGAACACATCTTCCAACGTCGGCTTGCTGACAGAAATCGCTTCGATCTCGCCCGGAAAGCCTTCCACTACATCGGTGATGAATCGATGCCCATTCTCCCGTTCGATGCGAACCTTCCCGCCCAACACCTGCGCGTGCACATGAAAGCGAGCTTCCATTCGTTGCGCCAAAGACTCGGGATCGTGGGCATCGAGCAGAATCACATCGCCGCCGATTTCATGCTTCAACTCGGTCGGCGTACCCAGTGCTACCAACTTTCCTTCATTAAGAATGGCCAGCCGATCGCACCGCTCGGCTTCTTCCATGAGATGAGTGGTCACCAGAACAGATACATGTTCCTGATCGCGCAGGATCTGAAGATATTGCCAGAGATCGCGCCGGGCGCCGGGGTCGAGACCGGTCGTCGGTTCGTCCAGCAAGAGGACTGACGGATGATGAAGTAATCCCTTGGCCAACTCCAGTCGACGCTGCATGCCGCCGGAAAATGTTTCAGCGCGATCGTTGGCGCGATCGGCAAGCGCGACGCGTCCCAGCATTTCAGAGATTCGCGCTTTCAGGGCTGCACCATGCAATCCGTACAGGTGACCCTGATGGCGCAGGTTCTCGTATGCAGAAAGTTTCACATCGATGCTTTGCGCCTGGAACACCACGCCAATTTGTCTCCTCAGAGCATTGGATTCCTTGGCCGCGTCAAAACCCATGATGAGCGTGCGGCCGGACGTCGGCAGCATCAGGGTTGAAAGTAATCGGAAGAGCGTCGTTTTGCCGCTGCCGTTGGGACCCAGCAGTCCGAATAATTCCGCTGGTCGTACGTCGAAGCTGACTCCGTCCAGCGCCGTGCGTCCGTCATACCGGTGCACGATCTTCTGGACCGAAATCACGGCGCGGCTCGTGGGAGATTCCGCCCTTGGCTGGGCAAGTTCGTACGCAGAGGTTTCGAAGGCCACAAGGTATTTTACAGGAGGCAAGGTTTTGTGTTGGGTGTGTACGACCTCATGCGGTTAACGGTTTTCCTTCGGCGCCGGGCACGTGTTCTTCGAAGGAGACCGGCACGTGCCTCCAGACTTGGATGGCTAGGATCACAGTCGTTGCCAACAGGAGTGCTCCGATCGCGACGTGGGCCACGGTTGAGAAAACCATGGGCAATTCGGGCTGAACGGCGTCCCGACCCCACACAACCCTGGTCTGAAACGTGAGAAAGCCCAGGCACAATTGCGTAATCAGCAGGGAGAGCATGAGGATCGCAGGCTTCTTCACGGCTCGGATCTGTGAGTAGAGCGACAGGGCGCGGACGGCAGTCCAGGTCAGCACCAGCGCCACGATCCCCGCATTCAAAACATGCGGCCACCAGCTCATGCCATGGTGCCGGAACATGCCGCCCAGGATCAGCTGAACGTAAAGAACAAAAATCGAAAGCAGGGTTAGTGTGACGAGGCTGGGCCGGCGGGAGTCGAATTCGACGCGCGGCTGCTCTTCGATCCAGCGCCGGCTGGTGAAGGCCGCGATGATTACGGCAATACAAAAGAAAGTCTGGCCGACCACGGCATGGGCCGTCGATACCGCGGGCGGCAGCAGTTTCAGCACCGTTATCCCGCCCAGGATTGCCTGCACGATGATGGTACCGAAGGCGGCCAGCGCGAGCCTTCGCATCCAGCGGCGGCGGTCTACGATCCAGGTCCAGCAGGCAACGGCAAGCGTAAGCAGAATCGTGGCCCCGGCGATCATGCGGTGACCATGCTCGTAGAGTATTCCGCCTACCATGCGCGGCATGCGGAAGGTGTGAAACGTGGTGGGCCAGTCGGGAACGGCCAGCCCCGCGTCGTTGCTGGTGACTAGGGCACCAGCAACGATCAAAACAAAAGTTGCGCAGGCCGTAAATACGGCAAAGCCGTGGTGAGCCCGGTTATATGGCGTGGCCAGAGACCTCAGAGAGTGCTCCTTGGTTCGCTACGCGCGAGTGGGCCGGTTCTGGCCGCCCACTCGCAAGAAAAAAAGTCCAACGGACTACATGCTGCCGGCTGCGGCACCCCCCGCTTTGAAGGTCTGGTCCACAGTCTTGGTATCCTTCGGACCGACTGTTACCTTCTGTGTCTGCTCGCCGAGCTTTTCATGTACAAAACCCAGCGTGTAGTCGCCAGGCGGTAGTCCCTTGATCTCGTATTTCCCGGAGTTGTCTGTCACAGCGAAGAACGGGTTCTTCACGACGTTGATATACATCTTCATCCAAGGATGCTGGTTGCACTTGACCGGCAACATGATTTCTTCACGGGCAAAGGTCTTCTGAATATCCGGAGCCTTAGGCGGCTGCGACTCGTTCCACTCGCGGTTGTCTTTCGGAGTGGGGTGGATGTTGTGGGTTGTGGGGTCGCTATTCTTAATGTCGACAGTCTGCCCGGTCATTACGCCCAGCACGTGAGGATGATAACGGCAGCCCTGTTGATCAAGGCTGGCGGCCTCTTTTGGAACATCGAAGCTGCGATTGCCAAGGCCATCTTTCACATAAACAAAGACGTTGGCCAAGTCTCCACCGTTGACGACAACGGTTTCCGCTTCGTTAGTGCCCTTGCAGGCCGGGTCCTGGCTCATGTCGATTTTGGCCAGCCTGGGAGCTGTGCCGTCGAACTTCACCGTGCCATTTATGGTGGCTACAGTATTGGGATCAATGGGAGTGGCTGCCGGAGCTGCTTTCTGCTCCGGGGCATTGCTGGTTTCCGTACTCTCTTTCTTGCTGCAGGCGGCCAGGAGCAGAATGCCGAGCAGCGCAATCACACTGAAGATGACTACCCACGTCTTCTTACTATTCATGACCTACCCTTTCTTAAGGCTTCAAAACCTGTCTACAAAACCTATTATTTTACCGCGAAGCACTCCCTGCCGAATGCGGAGATGCTGGTTGCGACTTGCGGGCTGCTCCGGATGCGGTTTTATTTCGGGAAGGTGGGGTTAGGTTGGAGGCCGTTCGGCCCATGGCGGCGGCTACTCGCCGCTGCTCCTCGGGTGTGAGCCGGAAGATGTAGTCCACCAGAAGCTTGGTGTGGTCCCGGTCGTAGCCTTGGAACGAAGGCGGCGTCGGACCGGCGAAGACCCACTGGCTCTTTTCTTTTCGGAACAATCCCGATGGCATGGACGTGCCGGGGCTGATGGCCTGCGGGTCGATGATCCAGCGCTCCACCCAGTCGGGTTTCAGTCGTTCTTTGGCGAGCAGGAAGTTGGGTGCCGTTGCGATCTTGTCGTGCTGCGGATCACCGGTCGCGTGACACTTCAGGCAGGGTGCCGCCGTGCTCGAGAACAAGCTGCGCGCCATGTCGTTTTCCTTGGCGGTGAGCGCCGGCACTTGTTCCGGAATGTACGGCAGGGGCTGTTGCGAGAGTGCCTGGAAGAAACGCACCAGAATACGCAGTTCATTATCCGAGAACGAGAACGTAGGCATGCGCACTTGCAGGTACGGACGAACTCCGTTGCGGTTCGTGTCAGTTGTGCTGAGCGCTGGGTTCGACAGGAATCGCCGCAACCACTCAGGATCGACACGCGCGCCTTCGGTCAGCAGCTTGGGCGGCAGTTGTTCCTGGATATCCTGGTAGCGCTGGAGGCTCATGAGGATGGTTTTTTGGCCGGGAACAAACTGGTGGCATCCCATGCAGTTGTACTTCTTCACCACCCACCAGCCCGCCTGAATGTCGCCGCGTGCGTCTTTCGGCTTGTACTGGTAGCTGTCGGGCAGGGAAATCTCCTGGCTACCGAGGAGGAGCGTGGTCAAGGCCTGGACTTGTTCCTTGGTCAGGTGCAGATTCGGCATGCGAAGCTTTTCGGTTTCCGACTTGATCTTGCCCTGATCGTAAATGTTGGGCTCGGCGAGTTTGTGTTCGAAGAATCCCTTGTGGTTGTACCAGACGCCTTTGGCGGGGCCGTCGGGCAGACGCTGCAAGTCGTCCGCATCCTGGATCGGTTCATGACCGCCGCGCTGCGCAACTTCGGTGAACAAGGCAAAGTCGAGACGCTCGATTGGCTTCGAACCTTCTGCAGTCAGCTCGGTACCGATGCGCCCTTCGTCCTCAAAGCCGGAGATTTCGTGGCACCCGGCGCAGCCGAAGTGACGGATCCACGTTTTTCCTTGCTCCTTCAGCTTCGGATCGTCCATGAAGGAAGCGTCAGGATAGGAGCTGGGCTCTTTTTGCTTCTGTGTGATCAGGTACGAGGCGATGTCCTGTGCGTCCTGCACGCTGAGACGGAGGCTGGGCATCACCGTCATATTCTGTACCTGCAGTTCGTGGCCGTCGTTCGGGCACTGGCTGTGTTCCAGGTCGAACTGGTAGGGAACCCCCTTCTTCGCGTAGTCTTCCGGCCCGATATCTTTCTTCTCGTACGGACAATACGGTCTGGTGCGCTGGCGAGCGTTGTGAATCCAGCGCACGAGATAGTCGTAGTTCGCCTTTTCGCCGACGCGGGTAAGGTTGGCTGCGAATGTACCGCCCTGCATTTGGTCGCCCTCTCCAATCGAGTGGCAGGCGAGGCAGCCGCGCGATTCGAAGAGTTCTTTGCCATGCGCGGCATTCCCGGGAGCTTGCTTAGGGAGCGGATCAGTCAGCGCGGTTTGCCATAGGTACGCCGATATTGCCTTGATCTGGTCGTCGTTCAGGCGGAAGTTCGGCATCTTGGTGGTCGGCCGGAAATCTGTAGGTTTCTTGAGCCAGACCGGGATCCAGTTCTTGTTCAGCTTGAGGCGGATGTCTTTCAGGTTGGGGCCAACCTTCTTCATGTCCTGCATCAGGCTGTAGGACTGAAAATCAAGCTGCTGAATCCGCCCGTCAATCTTGCTGTTCGCTACTTTGAGGGCGACCGCCTTGTCGTTCAGGCGATTGGCTTCCTCGTTCGATTGCGCCGCGTCCGCCTGCTTCATCAGGTCAGCGGCTTCCTTCAGATTGTCAGTCTTCTGCTGCTCAAACAGTTTGAGTTGCTGGTTGATGGACTGCAGGTCTTCAGGCTCCTTGTCATAGCCCTCGTACCGATGGCAACCTACGCAGCCGCGCTGGCGGAAGAGATCTTTGCCTTCGCTGATGGTCCAGCCCACTTCTCCGCTTGTGATAAACATGTCGGAGGCGTGGCAGGTTTGGCAGCCCGCTTCAACGTTTTCTTTGGGAAACAGCGGCCAGAGCCAGTGCTCGTAATGGCCATGTGCTTTCTCGATACTCGTCGTGGCGCGACCGTTGCCCTGGTGGCAGGGCGAGCAGCCGAACTTCTCAGGATCGTGAGCCTTCAGGAGGTCTGGCTCCGGATGGCTAGTAAAAGCCAACGCGTACTCGTCCGGCTTTTTTGCACCCTTGGAACTCATGGCAGCGGCGGTTAACTTGACCGGCTCGCGAATTCCCATGTGGCAGGACTCACACCGGTCCACGATGTTTGCTTCCGCAACATTGATCTGCTGGATCGTCGGATCGAGCTTCTCGGTTTTTTCCTGCAAGCCCTGGATGGCGTCCGGAGTGAGATCCACCATGTGATCGGCGACATACTCATCCATCTTCGCCTTGGCTTCGGTTTCAGGCTTGATGGCTTCTCCCAGTTCGAGACTTAGCTTCGTCTTTTCGTTGTTGAGCTCGGTGAAAGTTTCTTCCAGTTGGTGAAAGTTGTACCTTTTTTTCGATCCATCAGGGAATTCGACTGTGGAAAGTTGTTCCTGGTATTTTGCCAGCTCTCTTCTCTTGCTGTCTTTAGCGGAGGGGCTGGTTTCGGTTTCAATCTCATAGGTCAGTGCGTTTGCATAGGCCCGACGATCCGTGAAGACAGCACGCACCGCAAGCAACCGGCCGTTTACGTCGCGCAACTGTTGATTAATCGCTTTTTCCCTGGGGGCCGCTTCCGCCTGGGCCTGCTTGTACGCCTGCTCCAGAGCCTGATAATCAGAGCCGTTCTCAATGTCCTTGAGCGAAGCGGACGACTTGGAGGTCGCCGTCTTCAGGAATGCACCGTAGCGGCTCTTCCACTCGTGCTGGTACGCCTTCCATGGACGTTGTCCGAAGGATTCATCCCAGAGGGCCCAGAACAACGTCGCAATCAGGATGACCGTCGCAATCACGTAATGCGGCGCGAAGGATTTGCTGACTATCGGATCATCGTCGGGTACTGGTTTTTCCGGCACCAAAATCCTCCTAACGTAATCCACGTAGACCCAGATGTCCTCGTCTGGGCAGGCGAGCGGAGCTCAATGGTTGCTGCCGGGCCGCGCCCGGGACAGGTGAGGACAGCCCCTACGCCTGTCATATGTTGAACCAGGGCGTAATCCACACGTACTTGATATGGAACAACAAACGGATGATCATCTTGATCGGTAGCGCCACCATGGTGAGCAGGAAGATCATCATGATGTTGTATTGCAGGAAGCTCATGCGCTTGTAATCTCTCGGGTTGTAGCGGCGGAACAGGGCGTGCGCGATGAATCCGCCCACAACGAAAAAGCCGCCCACCACAATCGCCCCGAAAATGCCTTTGCCCAGGTTCGACGTAATGCCGAACAAGTCAGGCAAATCGCGGTTCACCTCGTAAATCAATCGATTGTGGTCCCAGGTTTGGCCAGGCCAGAACCACTGCCAGCCCGGACCTCGGATGAAGGTTCCGATGATGATCATCGAGATCCACAGGACGACGAAGCCAAACAGGAACGTTCCGATGGCAAACTTGCGCTGCTTCCAGGTGTAGTAACCGCTGCCCAGTGGGTTGGTGTCAATGTACGGGATCACCATCAGTCCGATGATGATGAGCGTTGGCATTACCACGCCGGCGATCCACGGGTCGAAGTACACCAGCATTTCCTGCAGGCCCAAGAAGTACCACGGCGCTTTCGCGGGGTTCATGGTCAGGTTCGGATTCGAAGGCTCTTCTAGGGGTGCGCTCAGCGTGATGGACCAGACCATCAGGATCGCAGTGACGATGATTGCGGCCAGAAATTCAATGCGCAGCAGAAATGGCCAGACGTGCACTTCCTTTTGCCAACCAGGACGGAAGGGCCACGTCTTACGGTGATGTGTCTTCGCCATCGCGGGGCTGGTTTCGAGTTCGCCGATCAGGTCATCGTTGGCTTTGGCCTGCTTCCAGGCAAGATAGATATAAAAAATCAGCAGCGGGATCAGGGCCACGATCGGAACGTTATCGGGGGCGGAGACGATATCCCAGAGCTGTCGCCAATCCATAAAATTCTCCTAAGGCCGTAGGGGGACGGCCGCCCTCGGCCGTCTGGTCGAGCGAAGCTCGACTATTTTGGTTCCTTAACCTCCGACTGCAGCATGACCGGAGCCGGGCCGGAGATCCCTCCATCCTTTCGGACTCGCCAGAAGTGCACGATCATCAATACCGAAGCCACAATGGGAATGCCGATGCAATGCCAGATATACGAACGGAGCAGAGCATTGGCGTCCACGATCGATCCGCCCAACAAACCGAAGCGGACGTCATTGTAGGGAGTCATGCCTAATAGTGAGCCGAAAGGTCCTTCGTGACCGAGCAGCGGCGTGGCCCGCGCCATGTTCGTTCCCACTGTCACCGCCCAAAATCCCAGCTGATCGTCGGGCAGCAGGTAGCCGGTGAACGACAGCAGCAGCGTGAATACCAGCAGCAGCACGCCAATGTTCCAGTTGAACTCACGTGGCTTCTTGTAGGAGCCGGTGAGAAACACTCGGAACATGTGCAGCCAGACGCCAATCACCATCAGGTGCGCGGCCCAGCGATGCATGTTGCGCAGTAGCTTGCCAAACGGGACGTCATGTTCGAGGTAGAGAACGTCGCGGAAGGCCTGCACCTTGGTCGGGTGGTAATAGAACATCAGCAGCACGCCCGTGAAGGTGAGCACGACAAATAAATAGAAGGTGATTCCGCCCATGCCCCAGGTATAGCTGTAGCGCACGGCATCGCGGTTGATCTTGGCGGGGTGCAGGTGCAGGAACACGTTGGAGAGCACGCCCAGCGCGCGGTTGCGCGGCGTGTCGTCATGTTTGTGGCGGAAGATCGAGGTGTACACCTGAGTCTTGGTCGGATCCTTGAGATGCTCGATCTGCTCCTTGGCTTTCGCTGGCAGATCGGTCTTCAAGGAGTTGACATCCTCTTTCACTCCCGCCTTAACGCGCTCCAGCAATCCGACGCGGTTGCCGTTTTTCCCGTTCTGATTTTCTTCAGCCATCCAAACCCCCTTGCCAATCCCCACAGTCGTTAGAGGGAGCCGAGCTGCGCTCGGCCTGGACGGGTCAGCGACCCGTCCTGGTACGGATCACACAGGCAAAAATGCGCCTGGGTCATCAAAGTGGCTTTGCTGCCCCTTGGGCCATTGGTAAAGGTGCGAAACATCTACCAGAATCTGGCCATCGGGTGCCCGTTCAATATGAGCTCGGTCCATGGGACGAGGAGCTGGCCCTTCGAAATTGACTCCTTCGCTGTCGTAGCCGCTGCCATGGCAGGGGCACTTGAACTTGTTTTCTGCAGGCTTCCAGTCAGGTGTGCAGCCAAGATGTGTGCAACGAGCATAGATGACGAACAGGCGGTCGGGCGTGCGATCTACCCAGATGCGGTATTTTTGCTGGAACTTCGTGTCCACACCCAATGCGAAGTCGGTCGGATAACCGATCTTGAACTTCGTAGCCGGCTCGAACAACGTGCGCGGCAGGAAGAATCGGAAGAATGCCAGGAACCATGCGCCAAGAAATGCGCCCACGCCGCTCCAGACCAAGCGTCGACGGCGCTGGTCCACGGTCGTGTCGTCCGGACCAACCGACGCTAAGCCTCCAGCGGCCGCAGCCTTGGAGGTTCCCACAGCCGGCGTTCCCACATACTTGGTTGCCGTGCCGCTGCGTGTAAGTGGCGGGACGGAAGGCATCGCCGGTTTGGGCGCGGCGGGAGCCGCCGGACGAGCTGTAGCGGTGGCGGCTGGAGCGGCAGGCGCAGCGGGTGGAGCAGCGGGCTCACCCAATAATGCGGTGATTTCCGGGTCAGTCAATGCAGGAAGATTGTTTCGTTTCCGGCGTGCCTGTTCGGCCGCAATGGCAGACTTGCTCCATTTCTTTCCTGTGGCCAGCCACTTCTGAACATCCGGACTGAAACTGCCCTGATCAGCTGCCGCAGCCGGAGTAGCAGGCGCGCGTGCGGCGGGAGCCGGCGCGGCAGGAGCTGGAGCAACCGAAGAGCCGTCGCCGGCTTCCCACGACATGGGTACGCCGGTGCGCAGAGCCTCCATATCCGCATCCGTGAGCAGCGGCAACCCCGAGCGCTTACGGTATGCCTGCTCGGCCGCAATCACCGAATTATTCAGGACTTGGCGCGGCCATTTGGGGAGACGCCCGAGAGTTTTCTCGTCTGCCATCCGTCCTTATCCCTTCTCCGTAAAGTACGTTGCCTCACTCAGTCGGCTGCGGCTAGGCAACTGGCTCCCATTGGTTGATGCATGGTATGCCCGATGGCCGTGGTTACCAGTTCGGCCAGAGCCGCGATAAACGTGGGCGAATCATTCAGCCCGGACGTCATTTCAAATTGTTCAATCCCCAATTTCTCAGCCCTTTCCCGGGCCTCGTGATTTATCTCTCCCAGAGTCTCGACGTGATCGGAGACGAAGGAGATAGGAACGATGCAGACATTCTTGATTCCTTCCGCTCCCAGGTTCCGCATGGTGTCGCGTAGAGACGGCTGTAGCCATTTACTGGCCCCGACCTTGCTTTGATAACAAAGACGATAGTGATTGCGCCAACCACCGCGCGCCATCAAAAGTGAAACTGTTTCCTCTATCTGTCTTTGGTAGGGATCGCCCTTTTCGATGACGGCCATGGGCACGCTATGCGCGCTGAAGACTAATTCCGCTTCTTCGGGTTCGCCAAACCGGGAAAGGGCTTCTTCTACTTTTTCGATCAACGCGTCCAAATAGAGTTCATTGCGGTAGAAAGTCCGCACGCAATGAATCGGAACATCATCACCGAAAAGGCGGCTCCATTCATTCAGACTGCTGCCCGTAGTAGTCGAGGAATACTGGGGGTACATGGGGAGCAGGACGATTTCCGCGCATTGCTCCTCTCGTAACTGAGCGATGGCTTCCTCGGTGAACGGATGCCAGTAACGCATTGCGACCACGCAGCGGGCGTCCAGCCCGGCGTCGGCCAACCGGTCTTCCAGAGCGCGGGCCTGTTGCTCGGTAAAGCGGCGGATAGGCGAGCCTCCGCCGATCACAGAATAGTGACGCTGCACCTTCTTCGCGCGGGTGGTGGAGATCAGCTTGGCCAGGGCTTTCCGTCCTAAGCGGGCAAAGGGGAAATCAATAATGTCAGGATCGCAGAAAAGGTTATAAAGAAAAGGCTCTATCGCTTCCAGCGTGTCCGGTCCGCCAAGCTGAAAGAGCACTACACCCAGACGCCGTGTTGGAATTGCCATCCCCCGAAACCCCAGAATTGGAAGCGCCCGCATGTTACTTAAAACCGGCGGGGTTCGTCAACGCGGATGGGTCGTACCGGAAGCTTATCCGAGAGCAGAATTGAAACTCACGAGTTATGCTCGACCTGCACAGGTCAGAGACCCGTCCCTACACTGCCTGAGGTCGCTCTAAGGAGTGGCTGGCTGCTCGACTTCGGCCGATTCCATGGCCCGGATGATGTGATCCGCGAATTCCGACGTGCCGGCCTTACCACCGACATCACGAGTCAGTTTGTCGCGATCACGATAGACCTTTTCCAGTGCATTGCGAATTGTGAGAGCAGCCTCAGATTCTCCAATGTGACGCAGCATCAGCAGAGCGGAGCGAAGAACAGCGGTCGGATTGGCGATGTTTTTCCCGGCAATGTCGGGGGCTGATCCGTGGACCGCTTCGAAAATCGCGATCTCGTCGCCGAAGTTCGCGCCCGGCACGAATCCCAAGCCTCCCACAAAAGCTGCGCACAGATCCGAAAGAATGTCCCCGTAGAGGTTTTCCATCAGCAGCATGTCGTACTGATAAGGGTTCATGACCAACTGCATGCAGGTGTTGTCCACAATGTGCTCGCCATACGTGATCTCGGGATACTGCTTGGCAATATTGCGAGCGCAGCGCAGAAACAGGCCGTCGGATAACTTCATGATGTTGGCTTTATGAATGGCGTGAATCTTCTTGCGCTTGTTTTTGCGGGCGTATTCGAAAGCAAATTTAGCAATGCGGGTAGAGGCCTTTTCCGTCATGATCTTCAGGCTCTCCACCACGCCGGGTACGACTTCGTGCTCAATTCCTGAATACAGCCCTTCGGTATTTTCGCGAATGATAATCAGGTCAACATCGGGGTAACGGGTTGGAATATGCGGCAGGTTTCGGATCGGACGGAAATTTGCGTAGAGCTCGAAACGCTTACGTAACTCGACATTGATGCTGGCAAAGCCGCCGCCGATGGGCGTGGTCACTGGGCCTTTCAGACCGACATGCGTGCGCTCGATGGATTCGACCAGCTCTTTGGGGATGTACTCGTGGTACTTCTCGTAGGCCTCGGCGCCAGCTTCGAAGCTTTCCCATTCGAACTTGATGCCCGTGGCTTCGAGGATGCGTACCGTGGCGCCCGTGACCTCGGGGCCAATGCCATCGCCAGGAATAAGAGTGATCTTGTAAGCCATACTTCTTGGGGCATTCGCGCGGACGAGGGCGCCCGCGCCACACACTTTCGATTATGGTTTTGCGGTTCGGACCCGGGCTTCAGACGTCTCTTTGGTCTTCAGCAAATCCTTCAGTTCGGTCATGAACTCCTTCACATCTTTAAAATCCAGGTAGACGGAGGCGAAGCGTACATAGGCTACTTTGTCGTACCTGCGCAGGCGGTTCATGATCAACTCGCCAATCTCCGTGGTCTTGCGTTCGCGCTCCGGAGATTCAATGACGAAGGCCTCGGTCTCATTGACGATTTGCTCCAGCTTGCCGATGGGCACGGGCCTTTTTTCGCAGGCCCGCAACAGCCCGTTCAAGACCTTCTGACGATCGAATTTCTCGCGGCGGCCATCCTTCTTCACCACCATGTAGGGGATCTCATCAATGCGTTCGTAAGTGGTGAAACGCTTCTCGCATTTCAGGCACTCGCGGCGTCGACGGATGGAATCCGCCTCCTTACTTTCCCGCGAATCCACTACTTTATCGTTGGCAAAACCGCAAAAAGGACACTTCATGTGGCGCTAGGAAGGGCCCCTCGCCCTTAAGTTTCACGAAGTTAGATTGTAACAGGCAGGTATGGATTGAGGCGCATGGCCAGATTGGATCCGCTAGTTCTCAGGTGTCGATTGCAGTGACTTAAGCGGAACAGAGAATTGACAACCTGAGAACTTTCGGTTTTGTCAGGGGACGGGAGGACTCACGGTCACCGCCGCTTCCTCTTCTTCCTTTTCCTTCCGCGTTTCCTGCGACAACTTGCGCAGTGAGAGACGTTCACGATGGGCTAAGGCCAATCCCACAGGAACGACGGCCACAAATGTAACCAGCCAGAGCATAATGCCGCAACTGACGGCTAATTCCTTGGGAATGTCGAACACATGGTCGAGCGCCGCGATGGTAGCCAGTTGCGAACCGCCGCCCACGCCCGGCAACTGCACCATGGAGCCGATCATGCTGGAACCCATCAGCAACAGCACCTTGGTGACGCTCATGGCGTGCATGGGCGCACCGTAGGCATGGGTTACCTCTTTGTAGGCGACGGCGATAAGCCACCACATCAACACCGAGACTGCCGACAGCTCGATGAAAGCTAAGGGGCTGTGAATTGTGTGCAAACCGGCGGCAAACTCACGTACTCGCTGGGCAATGAGGTGGCCCAGATTTCCGGCCAGATGAGAAAAACGCCTCTCGATCCAGTCCGCTATACCCGGACCTTTGAACGCCATCAGCATGGCCAAAATGAATAATCCAATCACCAGGGCGACTAAAACGTATCCCATCATGTAGAGCGCGTGATAGTACGACGGGCGAAGCGCCATGAAAACGCGCAGTTTGCTGGGCAGAAAAATGGCGGCGAGCATCAAGACAGTGAAGCCACCTACATCGAAAATGCGCTCGACAGCCCACACCGCCAATTGCGAGGCAAAGCTGAGGTTCTCGCGGCGGGCCACCAGATAAGGGCGGATCAATTCTCCGGGGCGGCCGAGGATAGCGAGCCCCGTGAACCCTACGAGTGTGGGAGAAAGCAATCCCCAGGTGGAGGCATGCTTGCGGACAGGCCGAAGAAAGATCTTCCACCGCAGGGCTCGCAGGAAGTAGGCGAGATATATGAGTTCGATTCCGTGCAAAATGTGCCGCCAGGCGAAGTCATATTGCAGCAGTCTGGACCACTCGAAACTGGTCCAAGTCCGAAACTGCAGGTACACGAGCCCCGCCAGGATCACTGCAACGACAGCCGTCGCTATAGCGCGGTTTTTCCCCATTTAAGCGGTATCTCAATGTCAAGGTATATGACGGGGAGAGAGGGGTCAATGAAGACAGTCTCCAGTATCCTGGGAAACCCGAAACTCGAAACTGTCTTACCGGGTTCCTAAGGCAGATGCCTGCTGGCCGGAGGGTTTAACTTTGGCAGCTGGCGCGGCGGCCAACTTTGTTTTCGAGGCTGCTTTGCGGGATACGGCTTCGGCTTTCTGCTCGGCAAGTTTCTTGCGGTTGAAGTCGCGAATAATGCGGGCAACGTAGGCCTTGGTTTCGTAGTAGGGAGGCACCCCTCGATAGCGGTCCACGCGCTCCGGTCCGGCATTATAGGCGGCTAGTGCTTTGACGAGATCGAAATCGTATCGTTCCAGAAGCCACCGCAAATATCGAGTACCGCCGTCAACGTTGGCCGCGGGATCAAATGCGTTGGGTACACCCAGGCTGGAAGCTGTCTTCGGCATGAGCTGCATCAACCCACGCGCACCCTTGGGAGAGACGGCGCGGGGATTGAAACTGCTCTCCGCCTTAATAACACTATTGATCAGATCAGCGTCCAGAAGGTGCTTGTCGCTGGCCGCGCCGACAACCTGGTCCAGGTTCAGGATGGGCTGCTTTTTCAGTGTGATCGATGGCAGCGCTGGAGCCGCAGCTTTCTGGGCGGGCGGCGGTATGGGGACTGGCGTGGACGCGCCTAACGACGCCGGTGCAACCACCTTGGCTGGCGCGGATGCTGGTGTCGGTACAGGTGTTTCGTCCCTCTCAAAATGCTCGATCTGTTCGGTCGGGACGTCGACATAGCTCTTGTCGTCAGCACTTGTGTAAAGCCGAGTCACTGTGCCAACCACCGTGCGCCGTTCGTGGCGGATGGTAAAACCATTGCGCAAGACGGCAAGGTCGGAGGCTCTCGCACACAACGAGGTAAGTACCAGAGCGACACTAAGACCGGCTTGGAAGCGAAAAGACATTATCTGGAATTTGTAACAGGTACTCTGTCCAGCATTTGCCCTACTGCCGCCGCGACGCCACATTGGTCATTCGGCAAAGTCACGGTCCAACCTTGATCGCGCAGCTCGGCTGATGCATTTCCCATGATAACCGGGTATCCAGCAAAGGCAAGCATCTCGATATCGTTGTAATTGTCACCAATGGCCATGACCTGCTCGCGGGCAATACCCCGATGATTCGCCCACCGCTCCAATGCATGGCCCTTGGAGCAGCCCTGGTTGAGGACATCCACGATCGACAAGTCACGTAGCGGGTATTCGGTGCGTAAAATCGTGATCTGGTTGTCCAGCCTGCTCGAGGAAAGTGCCGTCCGGGCCTGGCGCATTCGTGGAATCGTGCCGCAAAACATGACTTGCACCGGGTCCTGCGTAATCGAGTTCTCCACCGGGATTATGAATTCAATGTATTCCATGTTCTTTTCCAGCCACCGGCGGATGCTGACACCGAGTTCGTCCATGTGCTCCAGCACGATCGCGCCCTTGGACTCGGTGTCGAACGTCAAAACCATGTTGCCCCGGAACTCCTTCATTGCACTACACAACTGCAACGCTGTGGTTGCAGGCAAAAAATCGCGGTGAAAAGTCTCGCCACTCAAGGACCGTGTGATCGCTCCATTGGAGCTGATGACCCACAGATCGAAGCCCAGCGACTGGGCAATCGGAAGCGCAAAAGTGTGCCGCCGACCCGTTACCAGGATGACCTCAATTCCCGTTTCACGCGCGCGCTCGAGCGCCGCCAAATCCGCCTCGGCGACCTGGAACTGGGGGTTGAGCAGGGTGCCGTCAATGTCAACGGCGAGCAGTCGGATGGGCAAATTCACCGTGTTTGATTCTAACATTCGTGGGTGGCGCGTCAGTGGCCCAGGTGTGCTACCGCACCCAGCGGTATCGGGCGTGTGCACGTGCTATATTGCGCATTCCCATGGGAATGTTCAGCTATCTCTTTTATCCTTGGGGCTTTCTGCTGGTTGCCCTGGCGCTGGTGCACTTCATAAGGCGGCGCCCGGATACGTATTGGCTCTACATCATCCTCTTTCTAGGCCCTCTCGGCGCCGTGGTCTATCTGCTGGTGGAGGCGATTCCTGATTTTGGTCTATTGCGGCAGCAATTCAAGGTTTTTCCGCGACGTCGGCGGATTCGCGAGCTGGAAGCGGCCATTTTGGACAACCCATCGGCGGGGAATTTCGAAGAGTTAGCCGACCTTTACATGGAGGACGGTAACTTTGCCCGGGCGCGGGAATGCTACAACAGGTCGATTTCCTCCCGCACCGATTCGCCCGATCCCTTCTACCGCCGGGGCGTTTGCGAGATCGAGCTCCGAGATTACCCGGCAGCCCTCGAGGATTTAGAACGGGTCGTTGCCAAAAACCCCAAATACGATTTCCAGCGTGCTGCGGGCCTGCTGGCCCACGCTTATGCCAACACTGGACAGGTGGCCAAGGCCGAAGCTTTGTTTCAGGATGTGACCCGAACCTCAACTATTTCGGAAACTTACTACAACTATGCCTTGATGCTGGCGGCCCAGCAGCGGCCGGCAGAGGCGCGCGAATGGGCCCAGCGAATTTTGGCCAAAAAGCCCACCATGCCTCGTTACTTGCAGCGCCGCGAGCGTCCCTGGTTTCGCAAAGCAAGTGCTTTGCTGAAAAGGCTTGGTCAAAAGTAGTTAGGAGTCAGCAGTTAACGGCCGGAGGCATGATTGTGGCGAGATTTTCCTCGGGTGTCATCCTGAGGCCCGCGTCGTTTGCGGGCCGAAGGATCTAGGTACTTGGCGTTCGCGAAATGCAGCGATCCTTGGCTTCGCTCCGGATGACCTCGCATGAATATGTGGCGCGGACACTCCTGTCCGCGCTGTGCCCCGCGATTTCCATCTCTTGGCACATGACAGCTGGCACATGACAGCGCCGTCAGGCGCGGAATAAGTTAGCCCAGGGCGTAAGCCCTGGCTATGGGCTGAAACATGTGCCAGTCCCGTAGGGACGACACAATGCGCGGACAGAGGTGTCCGCTCCGCGCGTTCCGTAGGGACAGCCGACACCAGCCGAGCGCTTCCGCCCGGTGAAACCTTGCCGGTGATAAACTGCGATTCTTCATGGCGCCCATTGCTTACCTGGAGTGCACAAAGTGCGGAGAAAAGCTCTCAGCCGAACGCCCGCAGACTGTTTGTCCCAAGGATGGCGGAGTTCTTTACGTCCGCTATGACCTGAACGCAATCAAGAAGACTTTCTCTAGAGCATCGCTGGCTGGGCGGGTCTCGTCTATGTGGCGCTACGCCGACGTGTTTCCCGATGCGGAGCCCGTCACCCTCGGCGAAGGGTTTACTCCCATGTTGCCCAGCCGAGAGATGCCCAATGTTTACATAAAGGATGAAGGTCTGAATCCTACCGGATCATTTAAGGCGCGGGGCCTCTCGGCCGCTGTGACCATGGCGCGGCATTACCAGCTCAACAAGCTAGCCGTCCCCTCGGCGGGCAATGCCGCAAGCGCGCTCGCCGCTTACTCGGCTGCGGCAGCGATCGAGGCGCACATCTTTATGCCCAAGGATGTGCCACTGGCCAATCGTGTGGAGTGCGAGAGCTATGGAGCGCGTGTGAATCTGGTGGATGGCCTGATCAGCGACTGTGCCCGCATCGTGGCCGAGCGGAAAGAACGCGAACACTGGTTCGATGTCACTACTTTAAAGGAACCCTTTAGGGTCGAGGGCAAAAAGACCATGGGATACGAAATGGCCGAGCAGCTGGAGTGGGATCTTCCGCAGGGCATCATTTATCCGACCGGCGGAGGCGTCGGTTTAATCGGGATGTGGAAGGCTTTTGAGGAGATGGAGGAACTGGGTTGGATCGGGCCGGAACGCCCTCAGATGGTGGCCGTCCAATCCACGGGTTGCGCCCCTATTGCTAAAGCATGGGATGAAGACAAGCCCACCTCCGAATCGTGGGCGAACGCCAACACCCTTGCCGCTGGGTTACGAGTCCCCAAGGCTTACGGCGACTACCTGATTCTCGATATCCTGCGCAAGAGTGGGGGCGTGGCTTTGGCGGTTACGGATGCCGAGATCATGGATGCCCTGCGGCATTGGGCACGGGTCGAGGGAGTCTTTGCGGCCCCCGAGGGCGCAGCGGCGCTAGCGGCTTATCGCACGTTGCGGGCGAACGGATTCTTCGGGCCGGAGGATAAGGTGGTGCTGTTCAATACAGGCAGTGGGCTGAAATATCTCGATGTGATCCAGGGTGAGAAGAAGACAGTCTCATCTACGAAGACGCCAGCTTCGCGTGCGATCGGCGGAATTATCGGACCATACTAAAGAAGAGTTCACCGCCGAGGTCGCCGAGTGCCGTTTTTCTTTGCGGTTTCCGCGCTCTCGGCGGTGAAATAAAAACTCCACTGTTCTACGATGACAGATCGCCTCTATTACACCGATTCTTTCCTGTACGACTTCGAAGCCGATGTAATCGAAGTTCTCTCGCCTTCTTCGGCCAGCCAACACCCGGCTGTGATTCTGGACCGGACGGCGTTTTATCCCACCAGTGGTGGACAGGTCTTTGATACCGGATGGATGGCTCCGCTCGATGCGGCCAGCGAAACTGGCCGGACACGCGTAATTGAAGTTGCCGAAAGGGAAGACGATGAGGTCCTGCATTTCCTTCGGTGCACTACTTCCATCGCAAAAGGAACTCGCATCCGGGGGCTGATTGATGCCGATCGACGGCGTGACCATATGCAGCAGCACTCAGGCCAGCATGTGCTTTCGGCGGCGTTCGTGCGGCTCTTCGATCTACCGACTGTTTCCTTCCACATGGGAGATGATTATTGCTCCATTGATCTAGAAACAAACTCGCTCGCTCCCGAGCAGGTGGAAGCGGCCGAACAACTGGCCAATGAAGTTATCTTGGAAGATCGGCCGGTAGAGATCCGTTTTGTCACGCAAGAAGTAGGTCGCAGCTTGGGATTACGCAAGCCGCCGCGCGGGGACAAAGATGAGCTGCGGCTGATTGATATTCATGATTTCGACTTGACGGCTTGTGGTGGAACCCACGTGCGGGGGACTGGACAGATTGGCTGCATCCTGCTGCGCAAGGTGGAAAAAGTTCGGCAGGGCATACGGGTGGAATTTGTGTGCGGCCTGCGGGCAGTCACGACCGCCCGGCGGGATTACAGCACTCTGGCCGAAGCGGCTGGACTTTATTCAGCCCATGTCTGGAACCTGCCCCAGCAGATACGCAAAGGGCAGGAGGAACTCAAGGCCGTCCGCCGCTCCCGTGAGCAGTTACTCGGGGAACTGGCCGAGAAGCACGCCGCGGGCATCTTGTCGGAAACGGCGGTGACGAATGGCCGCAGGGTTGTCTCTTGCTTATTCCCGGATCATGACCTTACCTACATCAAGTTGCTCGCCCAGAAGCTCACGCGATTGGAGCCGAACGTTGTAGCTCTCTTGGGAAGCACATCAGGGCAGCCTTCGCTGATCTTCGCTCAATCGGCAGGGCAGCCCTTCGATATGGGAGCATTAATGAAGGACGTGCTTGGCAAGCTAGGCGGACGTGGCGGCGGCAGCAAGGATATGGCGCAAGGTGGCCCCGCCGACCTTGCACGAATGGAGGCCGCCTTGGGGGAATGCGTTCGAACACTGAATACTCTCAAATAGAACCTTCGATTCTCAGGCCTTGCTCCAGGGTTTGTGCGCCTTTCGCAAACTCGCGAGGACACAAATACCCAAACAGGCAAACCGAGGCCATGCCAGCTTTTGTCTTGTCATTCCGAGCCACCCTCTTGTCATCCAATCAAGCGAAGCGAGGAATCCGCTTTTCTTCTGTCCCCGCCACAAAAGCAGATTCCTCACCGTCTGAAGCCGGTTCGGATTGACAGCCCCGACAAAGGGTATCGGTGCAAATCCGTGGCCGACTCTTCTTTAAATCAACAATCATTTTGGGCCGGCGTCGTTATGCAGCCGAGCCGGGCGTCAGCCCGGCACAAGATCCCACGCCGGCCGCGATGGCCAGGGACCGGGCTGACACGCTCTGGAGGCTAGCTAGCTAGCTGTCGTGCTACTCTTGCCTCATCAGAGGGCCATGGAACCGAGACTTATTCTTATCAACCTGCTGGTCAAGCTGGGCGTGGCTGCCGCCGTGGCCAGCACCCTGGTGCGCTCGGTGGAATTCAAATCCCTGCTGTTTCGCGAGGAGCGCAGCACCCGGCAGAAGATCTATCTCGTCCTGTGGATCGGGGCACCCCTTGCGCTGGGAGTCTGGATACGCTTCAGCCAGCGCAGTTTCCTGGCCGGCGACCTTTCGTTTGAGACCACTTTGCTGCTGGGGATGTTGGGCGGGCGCTTCTGCGGGATGGTCGGCGGCTCGTTGCTCGCACTCCCCGCCGTGCTCCATGGAGAGTTGGCCACTCCCCCTTTTCTTGTGCTGTGCGGTTTTGTGGCCGGACAATTGCGAACCTTCGTTGAGGACCGGGAAGAAATCTGGTCTTTTTCCCCTTTCGTGGATCTGACCATCTATCGTTGGATTCGCCGCAACTTTCCCTGGCCCCGCCTGTTCGACTGGCAGATCATGTTTTTCGTTACCATAGTGACGCTGCGCTTCGTGCACAGCGAGATGTTTCGGTTTTTTCCTCGACTCACCTACAGCCTGGAGAGTCCGAACCGCTGGATTGAGGTGTTAATTTATGCCACCTCGGTTACGGTAATTGGCATCGAGCTCAAAATCTGGAACGGCGTGCGTATGCAGATCAAGCTGGAAGAGCAGGAGCGGTTGCTGCTCAATGCTCGCATCGAGGCGCTGCAGAACCAGATTAACCCGCATTTCCTGTTCAACACTCTTAATTCCGTGTCATCGCTGGTGCGCTTTGATCCCGACACGGCTCGGGAGTTGGTCATCAAGCTGGCCAATATTTTTCGTCGCCTCCTGCACAGCACGGACGCGTTTGTTCCCCTGCGCGACGAGATGGAATTTATCGACGACTATCTGGACATCGAAGTGGTCCGCTTCGGTCGCGACAAGCTGCACGTTGTGAAGGCTCTGGATCCCGCATCGCTCGATGTCATGGTGCCCAGCATGCTTCTGCAACCGCTGGTGGAGAACTCGGTCAAGCATGGTCTCTCGTCGAAGGTGGAAGGCGGCAGTATTTACTTGCGCAGCCAGGTGAATGATTCCACTCTGATGATCGAGGTCGAGGACGATGGCGTTGGCATGGGATCGGCACAATTGCTCGAAAAGCCTACCGGAGTCGGAGGCACGGGAATTGGCATGGCTAATGTGGCCGAGCGCCTGAAAGTCCTGTACGGCGGTACGGCACGCATGACCATCGATACGCACGAGGGAAAGGGCACGCTAGTCCGGCTTCGCCTGCCGGTGCTGGAGACCACCGGCTCAATTCCGGCAGCGCTCTACGAGCCGAGCACGCGGCGATAAAACCCTTCGTATTCCGGAATGATTCTGCTGGCACAGAAACGTCCCTGTGCCGAGGCGCGCGCTGTTTTTCCCATATCGCGAAGCTTGCCGTCGTCGCTCAGCAGGTCGATGGCGTAGCGTGCCATCGTTTCGACATCTCCCACATCAGCCAGGAAACCACTTTTTCCGTGCTCGACTACCTCGGGCACGCCACCCACGCGGGTAGCTATCGGCACTACCTCGCAAGCCATCGCTTCCAGCGCCGCCAGTCCGAAAGACTCCAACTGACTGGGCAGGAGCATGATGTCGGCCATTGGCAGCTTTTCGTTTACGCGGTCCTGCTTGCCCAGAAAAATCACGTCATCGTGAATGCCTTTTTGCACTGCCAGCCACTCCGCCTGGGAGCGGTCGGGACCGTCGCCTATGAGCAGGAGTCTAGAAGGAATTTTCTTGTGCACGCGATCGAAGATCTCAATCACATCCAGCAACCGTTTGACGGGACGGAAATTGGAGAGATGGATCAAGACCTTTTCGTTTTCTTTGGCGAACTCGGCGCGGCGCTCTGCCGCTTGCTCATCGCGGCAGTAGATATCGCAGTTCACAAAGTTGTAGATGACCTGGATCTTGTTGAGAATGTCGAACTCGCGCAGGGTGCGCTCGCGAAGATATTGGGAAATAGCGGTAACGCCGTCGCTCTGCTCGATCGAAAAACGTGTGATGGGCAGATAGGAACGATCCAAGCCAACCAACGTAATGTCGGTCCCATGGAGCGTGGTCACAAACGGCAGCCTTCGGCCTCTGGGCTTGGCCGCTAACATCTGGCGGGCGAGCATCGCGCTCACAGAATGGGGAATCGCGTAGTGAACGTGCAGCAGGTCGAGGTCGTAGAGTTCGGAAACCTCGGCCATGCGCGTAGCCAGGGCCAGGTCGTAGGGCGGATAGTCAAACAGCGGGTACCGCGAGACCTCGACTTCGTGGTAATGGATGTTGGGCTGCGGTCCGGTCAGGCGGATGGGTTGCGAATAAGAGATGAAATGGATCTGGTGGCCGCGTTGCGCCAGTTCCAGGCCCAATTCCGTGGCTACCACGCCGCTGCCGCCGTACGTAGGGTAGCACGTAATCCCGATTCTCATCGCGAAGGCTTCTCCGGATCCATGGCCCTGAGCCACTTCTCATTGGCTCGTCATCCCGAGCTTCTTCTTGTCACTCAATCATGCTGCTTGTCATCCCGAGCGCGGCCTGGGATCTGGAACCCCTGATGTTGCTGCACAGATCCGGCACTGATTCGATGGTCTCGATTTCTCCAAGATTCAGATTTTACGCGGCTTTTGCGACCGGCAGATCAAGTGGTTTGGCCGGGCTGGTCGGGCCCGGAGATGCCAGCGGGATCCAGTTTCTCGAGATGCTTCTGAAACCGGTCTTGTTCCTCGGTAGTCAAGGTCAGAAATTCAAGGCCCATGCCAACACCGGGATCGCAGGTGCGCACGATCACGCTGGCGACCAGTTTCTCCTCGCCCATCCATATCGTGCCTTTGAGGCTAGTGTCCACCGGCAGAGGCAGAATGCTTTCTATATAACAACCGTTAGCGCTGATGTCCGTGGCGCTTACCCGCATGGGAATATTGGTGCGCTCGTCGCGCATTTCCAGGTTGATGTCAACTCGGTGGCGGGTGCGACGCCGGCGATTGGCGGGATGTGGGGTCGCCGATGGCGCGGGCTGAACTTGCTTGGCGAGGGTCTCTTTCCACGGGCATTCCTGCCCGTCCTGCAGTTGCAGGCCAACCTGATTTTTCTCGATCCCGCCGGCATCCATCACCCACACCACGCGGAAGCGGGCTTTTTTCTGCTCGAGCTGGACGCCGATGATATCGCCCACCTTCAGCGGTTGCTCGATGCCGGAAACCAAAGCGCCGGTGCTGCTGATATTCCGCGCGCGTACATGCTGGTTGAGAGGTTTGCCGTTGGCATCCATCCCGAAGACACGTACCGGCAGGTCCGTATCGACGCGAGGCTCCGGCCGTTGTTCTGCCATGGCAGTGGCCTTTAACTACGCATATGAAGCAAAGACTTAGATACAATCATATAGGAGTAAGTCAAACAGGAACTTACCTAGGTACCGCTGCGGCCGTGGTTTAAGGACAAGCCTTGACGTAACAGGACGGTTATCCCACGACCAGGGCAGCGAAGTCACGATAAGAGATTAGCTCAATTCCACGCTGGGCAAGCGCTTCACGAGCTGCCGCCGACATCAGAACCTTCAGTTCCTCCGCGCGTGACTCGCGCAGGCGTGTCCTTATCTTGTCGAGTTCGCCGTCGTGGTACCCGGGATGGCAGACGAACTCCCACGTGCCTTCCGGAATGCGTTCGACGATACGCTGAAGCAATTCCAGATTCAGTGCGCCGGTGGCGGCAATGCCGAATGTGCCATCGGGGCTGAGGATGCCGTGGTCATGGACGACTCGACGGAAAGTTCCGGCCAATTTGTGGAGGACCCGTATTTCCAAACAGCGCTTCCAGGCCCGTGGAGGCACAAAGACTGGCAACCAGGGAGTGAAAGGATTGCGTACGGCCCTGATACCGCAAGCCTTGGCCGCTCGCAACAACGGCCGCAGCGCCCCGGGGAACATATGCGTGTGCTTGTGCGTGTCGAAGTGCGAAACCGTGATGCCGGCAGACTGAAGCCTACGAATCTGAGCTGTGGCTTCGGCTTCGATCTGTTCCCCCTCGAAGCGGCCGAGGAGCGCGCTCTTGGCGAAACTACCCAGACTGTCGCGAAATCGTGTGCCATTTTTGCTGTGAGAGTCCATGAGGGTAGACACTTGCGATCCGTTCAAAATCGGAGAACCATCAACCAAGACCACGTGGCAGCCGACGCTCAGCTTAGAGGAGCTTCGGGCTTGCTGCACCGCGTCCTCAAAGGCGGGCCCATTGGCCATCAAAGTGGTGGACGTCACCACACCCTGGCTGTGCGCCTCTATAATGGCGCGATTGACACCCGTGGTGAGGCCAAAGTCGTCAGCATTGATAATGAGGCGGCGCACGCCGCAATTGTAGCGCCCTGGGGCTGTGCCGGCTGTGCCTCAAGGTTTGACCGTGATTTCCAGCGTCGCGTATACTCGAAGGCGAGCCTATTTCTGAAGAACCCCTTAGGTTTACGAGTGCTGCTGGTGTGCCGCAAAAGGCTATCAGCAGCGAGGGGGCGGTTAGCTCAGCTGGTTAGAGCGCGTGCCTTACAAGCACGAGGTCGCAGGTTCGAGCCCTGCACTGCCCACCAGTTTGGTTTCGGCGCAAGTCCGGGGACGTAGTTCAGTTGGTTAGAACGCTGCCCTGTCACGGCAGAGGCCGCGGGTTCGAGTCCCGTCGTCCCCGCCATTCATTCCAAAGCAGTTAATGAATGGTGCTTCCACTCAAGCCTACCCACAATTTCACCCACACCCTCATTGGACGGGTTCCCGGTCGAATCCCACCGCGTCAAGGAACTTTTCTTGAGCCGCGATCATCTCATCAAGGTCTTCGTCTGTGTAGAGGTCGAGCGTGGTCTGTACATCAGTTGGGCAGGTGTTTCGAGAATGGGCAACCTGTGACGAAGCAGGGCAAGCCGTACAAGAAGCGTCGGGAGGGAGTGGCAATTCGCAGCCATGCTGCGGCAGCCTGACCCGACCCAACTAATGACCTTGAGCACCGGATCGGCAACGGTTCGGTGCTCCATTTCGGATGTTCACCCAGGGATGCTCTATGGCATATTATGGTGGTGAACAAAAGGCGAAAGATGTATTATGGCAATTTGCGAACAGAGCGCAAAACTCTTTGTAATCCACAGACCTGTACGAGACTGTGGAAATCTGGCGTGAAAGATGATGGGCTACAATCACATCGGCTCTCACGGACCGAGATCTGATGCTGCCGAAGAGACAAACTTCGTCAACGAACTTAGCGCCAGACTGACATCCAATTGGCCGGCGATCCGAGAGGCACGACGCAAAGCAGAAGAGGCTCGTGAGAAGGTATCTAAATCACTGAGCGAAATGAATTTCGTGTCTGGAGACGCCAGTGTAGTTGTATTCGGTTCTCTGGCAAGAGACGAGTTCACAGAAGAGAGCGATCTAGATTGGACGCTGCTTGTTGACGGGCAGGCCAACTCGGATCACCTGTACACAGCGCAAGCTATCCGCCAAAAGTTGACTCTCGCGGGTTTTAAGAAGCCCGGACGAACGGGTGTATTCGGGAATACAACCTTCAGTCACGGACTGATTCATCTTATCGGTGGCGAAGACGACACAAATCAGAATACGACGCAAAGGATTCTGCTCCTCCTAGAATCGCGGGGAATCAATTGCGGGGAGACGGACGCCTATGGACGGGTTCTGACGGGAGTTTTGAATCGCTATTTGTGAAGAAGAAGCGAATCTTACTCAAGAGCAGGAGAAGGAAGGGCAGAAGAAACACTACAAGGTGCCACGATTTCTGTTGAACGATATTGTTCGATTTTGGAGAACGATGGCCGTAGATTTCGCAAGCAAGCAGCGAGCCCGCGAGGGGGAAGAATGGGGTCTTAAAGTTACAAAGCTGGCCATGTCGAGAAAGCTGATTTTTGCGTCCGGTCTCCTCGTTTGTTTCGGTTGTTCTTTGGATGCCGATCTCTCGAAGGAACTCGAGAAGGCCGACAAGCCAGTTGTTCCGCTACTTCAATATCTGAGATCGTTGGTCCGGTTCACTCCTTTGGAGATAGTTGCTCGTGCTTCTCTCTCCTATGCCAAAGCATCGACAGGACACAAAATCTTTGATTCGTATGATTGTTTTCTTGCAATGATCTCAGACCCAAAGAAGAGAGATCACCTGAAGAATGTTAAGCCAGAGCAGTCGCGAACCGATTCGCTCTTCTTGGAGGCCCGTGAAATCAGTCGTACTTTCCAGTCTGGACTAGAAGAGCTTTTCTTCGACAATTCCGATCTTTACAAATTAACTCGAAAATATGGGGTTTTCTGATGCGAGCAATAGGGTTCTCGACTGGGTCACTAGCGTATGGAAATTTCGAGCACGGACTAGCGATGGTGCGCGGCAAAACCTCTATAGATGCCGTAGAACTCTCTGCTCTGCGCCAGCCGGAACTGTCACCTCTGCTTGGTTCTCTGGACCGATTGGATTTGCGAGCATTTGTTTACGTCTCGTTACACGCTCCAAGCCGGATGAGCCGGGAAGAGGAACTAGAAGCAGTAGCTAGCCTTCGCTCTGTTGCTGAACGACGATGGCCGATCATTATTCATCCTGACGCGATGCACGATCCGAATCTGTGGAGAGTGTTTGGCGACCAACTCCTTGTTGAGAACATGGACAAACGGAAGCAAAAGGGAAGAACGGCACAAGAACTTTCAGACATATTCGTGCAATTGCCTACTGCTTCGCTATGCTTTGATCTCGGTCACGCAAGACAGGTAGACCCTACGATGACCGAGGCTACGCTGATCCTCAAACGATTCAGAAATCGAATAAGACAATTGCATGTTAGCGAAGTTGACAGCGAAAGCAGACACGACAGGTTGAGTTTTGAATCGGTTTTGGCATTCCAGAAAGTTGCTAACTTTCTTCCAGAAAGTGTCCCGGTGATTTTAGAGACCCCAGTGAAGGAAACGGAACTGGAAGCAGAAGTTAAGATTGCCCAACAAGCTCTCTCTCACGACGGCACGCTCGTCAAGCTGCAAGCTGCCATCGCAAGTGTCTTCAGTAGCACGGCTCAGCGTAGGCATCGCCTCACTTCGTTTTTGCATACGTTGCAGTTCGCTCAGATCACTCTGTACGATGTCGATCTTGTAATCAACCACTTGCCAATCGGTGAACCATTTCAGAAGGGGAACGCTTTTCTCAATCCCTTAGATTTGTATTCTGTTCTTCCCGATTTTGAGAAGCGTGAACTGACTGAATACTACTTTCGTTTGGTACAGCGCATTGAAATGGAAGATGCTGATCTGCCCCGCCAATTCCCAGACCAGTTTAGACACTCGCTATCTTCGAATCGAATTGGCGGACCAGTCGCGCCTTTAGGAGGAAATTGAGTCCAAACAGACTGCGCCTTGCCAATTGACACGGGATTTCCACCCACAGTTCTACCCACAACAACCATGTGCTTGTGATTCCTTGCAGCGACTTGGCAGCCCCCGTTGAGAATATAAGTCGCTGAAAAGACGAATGCGCCTAGCCTGTCACGGCAGAGGCCGCGGGTTCGAGTCCCGTCGTCCCCGCCATTTCCAAAATGGTTAAGCTCTAAGCTCTAAATTCTCCGGACTACCTGCCGGGCTAGCCAACAAACTCGCTACTTTGCAGGTTTCAGGACGGCTGTATTCCGCTCATCGCTGGCGATCATACGGTAGAACTTCTTCAGTTCCTCGGCCTTACCCACGGCCACGCTCAGTTCTTTTACTTCGAAGCGTCGGGTGTATGCAATGATATTACCTCTTACTTCAGTCTTTGAGTGGTAGCTCGCGAAGCTGAATTCCGCGTCCACCGGCGGTGGCAGTTCATCCACTTCGTAGCCGGGCGGTAAGACAATCTCGAATTTGTCGGTATCAAGTTTCGGCCCCTCGAATTCAATCGGAAAGTGCCGCGGTTCTTTAGTCTCCAGTAGGCCGCTGGCTTTGCTGCCGATCACGCGTGGCCGAACCAGGAGCAAACCGCCGGCCACCTTTGCATAGTTTTCCGCCTCGAATGTGTAATCGAAACCGAAGGGTTGATCTGTACGCTGCAGATTAACCAGGCTCGCCTTGGTGATCCTGAAATTTGACAATGAGCCCGAAAGGACAAGTTCGATAGGTCTAATCCTGTCGATGTCCTTTGTGATCGTACGCAAAAGCCAGCGTTGCGATGAGGCAAAGTCGCCAACCCGGACTTCCTGAACTTCACCTTGCAATCGACCGTTGGGCTCCAACGTCAGCCTGCCCACTCGCTGAATGCCGTTCATAAATGTTGGCTGCTTGGGCAATTCCAGTAGCTCGCCCCCATCGGCGGTGACCAGTAAGCCCCAGTTCGCCTGCAGGGGGCCGCTAATTTGACCAAACGGTGTCAACTCGCTAGTGGGGTCAAAAAACAGCAGTTTGCCGAGCTTGGGATGTTGTAGGGTCGCTACCAGGGAAGAATCCGCAGTGCCGTCCGTCAACTTGATAGCCAGGATCACGTGGTCAAACGCGTTGTGCGCCGGCGTCTCGGCCGTGATCGAACCTCGTCTTGAGTTGATGACAACGTAATAGGACTCAATCCCGATCTCGTGCAACATCGAACTCATCAGGGTAGCCTTGTCCTTGCAGTCGCCATACCGGTGGGTGAAGACATCAGTGGCCGGATGGGGCTGCCATCCGCCAATCCCAAGTTCGATTGCGACATAACGAACGTCATGTTGAGCAAACTGCGCCAGGGCTTTCATTTTGGCCAAAGGGCTGGATGCGGATTCCGTCAGCGAGGCGACCTTCTGTTTGATCTCCCGGGAGGTGTTCAGCCGATCGGCGGTGAGATTCCGGTACCATATACCCATCTGTAGCCAGTCGCTGAATCCTCTGCCACCAGGTCCCCCGGGCGGAAAGAAGGAAACGATCATCTGCCCCAACAGCCCGTTCATCGGAGGCATGTCGTCTTCCTCGCGAACCGCTTTCAGATCCTTGACTACCCATTGCCATTGGTTGGTTCCGGCTTGTGTTGGCATGATTTCAGCGTAGTTCAACCAGGATGCCTTGTATTCCCAACCTGCCGGAAGCTGCAGGGAATAGCGGCTCTCCGCCACGGGGTCCGAGTGCTGAAATTCCCAGATATCCTGAAGGAGTAGTGGATGTTCCTCGACTTCATACTCGTAGCCAACGATATTGCCGGGGTCAGGGGCCGGGATTCGAAGTAGCCTTGCTTTGACATCGGTGATGAGCTCACTGCCTTCAATCTTTGGCGGCGAAACCTCCATTGCCTCTTTGTCCTTGACCTCGTAGTCTTTGCCTTGCGCTGGGATACACCAACCGTGCAGAGTGGTAACTTTCCGGTTGGAGTTCAGGAAAACGAAGACGGTGCCGTGTTCTCGGCCATCAGGACGAAGAATCTTGTACGCCCGGCGAACCACAGTCTTGATTTTGTCGGTGGATACGACATTGACGTTAGTCTCGGAGTAAAGAAGCACGGCATCGGTTTTCTCGTCATGGAGAGGTAATGGTGCGTTAACCAGTGCATGCATCCACTGAGGTGCTTCAGTTCCGGCTACGGCGCTGGAGATACAGCTCAGGAGGCAAATGCCGACACCGAGGAGAACTCTGCTATTACTTACTAGCGCTTGCGCCAATGGGTTGCAATAAAACCTGCTCTTCATCGCCGGTCCTCACCATTTGAAAAAAGGCTCGCAGCGCGGAGTAGTACTTAGGCTCTAGAAACATGAGGTCGATGCCCAGCTTGCGGCTCAGGTGCAGTTTCCCGCTGTCGTTTTCCACTTTAAGCACGTATCGTACGGCCTTCCCGGTCTGATTCTGTTCCGGCGGCAGGCTGGCCACTTGCCAGCCAAGGGGTAGTGAAATCGTGACCTCGTCGGCCTTTTCCCACGGAAACTCAAAATAGATAGGATGTACCCGCTGGGTGTGATCGAATACGCGCTTCTCGGTCGCGCTGAAGAGCCCTACGGGCAGCATTGCGCGCCGTCCGCTTCCCGCCACCCACCCCGGAATCTTGACGTGGTACTCCGCGACCAAGGGCACAGACGAACTGCTCCAATCGGGTTTATTCGTCAGTTCGACTTCGCTGGCGGCTGGGATATATTCCTTGGCCTCCTCCTCAAGAAATTTCTTGCGATCGGTTTCATCCTCGTTGCGCTCTCCGCGGCGGCGTTCCATGCCTTCAAGTCCGGTGAATGCGACTGTGAGCTTGCCTTCCAGATCGCCCGTATCTGAGAGCGTTAGATCCGCCTTGCGGCCGATTCGGGATGCCGAGCTCTCCGGCAGCGTAGTCTGAATCCAGCTTCCTCCATCCTTGTCCAGGCGCAGACCCTGGACGCCCGTTTCTGGCCACTCCAGCATTCCGAACGGTGTGTAAGCTCCTCCCGGATCGAAGTACATGTCTTTGCCGTTTAATTTCACCAGCACGACGTTGTCATCCAACTTTTTTGCATCCATGGTTCTAGGAGTGAAGAAATAATTACGCCGGTCTGAAACCATGACGCCATAAGCTTCAAAACCGGCTGCCCGGACCAGCGCCAGAAACAGCCACGTAAGTTGCGCTCCATTGCCATGGCCGCGTTTCCAGACGTCCTCGACGTTAGAGGCTTCTTTTTCCTTGTCTCGTTTCTGCTCCTGCTCGGTTTTGCGAGCCTCGTAGGAAGTATTGCGAAGCTGTTGCACCCGGGCATAGATCTTCTGCAGCTTTACTTCCTGGGAATCGCTCTCCGACACAATTCCGCCAAGCGCCTGGGCCATCGCCTTGCGCTTGTCAACAAAACTCTCCACCCAACCATTCAACGTCTTGCCACGTTTCTTCCAGAACTGGGCGGGATCGTTCTCTGGCAAACCGTCGCTATAGGTGAAATCGACCCGCGCCTTCAATTCATTCGCCGGAGGCATGAAATCCTCGGCCTGAAACGCGGGAATATTGTTTGCCTGCAAGCGCACGATGTGATCCGGTCCCTCTTTAGGGGGTTCGGTTCCGCTCGGCAGTCCTTGCCAGCTCCACCGTACGTTCATCTTGCTGTAATGACTGGTATAGGGTTTCAACCAAAATTTGGCGCTTCGCGTGAACAGCTCTTCACTGACGATCCAGTGCGAGTCGTAGACGTAGTGCTCGCTCAAATCCATCGTGTAGTAATACTCGATAATGCTTCCCACCTGCACGTCGGGCAGGGTAATGCTCTTCGCCATATACCTCAGTCCTTTTGCCTTGGCGATGGCCTTCTCGAATACCTTGCCTTGGAAGTTGGTGACTGAGCCGTCAGGCCGTATGGTTCGCGCCTTGATGTTAACGACATTGATCCCGTTTTCTTTGAAGAAGGGTATCTCGATATCCGCGTATTTACGTCCTTCCTCGGTCAGAATCTTAATCCGGTAATAGTCATCTTCGTGAGCGGTATTGCCGCTGTCGTCACGGTTGACTTCACGATACAAGATAATCGCCGGAGCGCCGGGAGCTTGCGGCTCGCTGGTCATCTTGAGTTCTTCGGGAGAAATTGGTTGGAAGCTATTACTAGCTAACCCATCTGCTAAGTAGGTGAGGAACGCGAGAACAACCAAGGCAGGATAGCCTATCTCTTTGTGACGAAGGAGCACGGCGGATACCCTTTGGGCTACCAGGAGCCCCAAGCCACGAACCGTGGCACAAGACAATACAGCGGGTTGGTCCAGCCGTCAAGGAGATGTGATAAATGTCCTGTTTAGCGTCTAGCTCTGCCCCTTTTGGCGCTGTAACTACGCGAGCACCTCGTAATAAAGGCCGATAATTATAACCAAATCAATGCAGTCTTGAAGTCACCATTGCAGCTAAGGAGGGCTCCTAATTGATCTAACCCTGAGCAGCGCAGAGATATCGGCATGCATTTACTTTCCTGAAGTTAGCTTCGGTAGCCAGGGGTCTCCCTTGTCTGGCATCAATGTTCCTCCTCAGACCTGCGAACGTCCCCAGGGAGTCAGACGATGACAAAAATGTCACACCACGGCTTCGAGTTCAGCCGTCTTGGCTATTTCCGAGCAGTTTCGAGGTACTTAGCGGGGAACATGCGGGGACCTCTCTGAGAGATATTCACTTATATTCACTCTTCATCTCACTTTAGTTGCCCGCCGCCATTTGGCGTGCAGCCAGATCAGGATCCCTATAGCGCAGACCTCCAGCGGCCCGGGATTAAGGATCTTCAACTGGAATAGATTTGCCAGGCCCTTCGTCGCTTCGTGCACGGCCCATATAGCTCCCGCAGCGGCGATCAGGCTGCCCAGGCGCTCCTCTGCACGGATACCAAGCCACGATCCCTCAGTTGAGGTCTGCGGCGGTGTCCGCTTCGGTACGTAGGTATTGGAAGAATAACTATCCCGCTGCGACACTGGAAACAACTCCCGGTCCTTAAATCAACTGCAGTGAACGTAGTTTGACGGCATTGAGTTTCAGCCACAAGTTACTGAAGTAAGCGACGTAGTCTGGCTTGGCCAAACCCGTGCTCTCCCCGCTGGCTTGCGCACCCACAGTTCGGCCTGAGATCCTGCCGGCTGGACTGGAGGCCCTTAAAACCCTTGATCTAAATCTGAAATCTCACGTCGCCAGCGCCGCCGGCGCCGGTATCTCCGCAACAAACGCAGAACTTGAAAATTTGCGCCCCATGCAGTCCAGCCTAGTGCCCAGAACGCCCATAACCACGGAACTGCCCATCCATGAGATGGGAGACCGCCAGCGACGATCGTCAACTGAATCACAATGATCACCGCGGTTGTGGCGATGAATAGAAATAGTGGACGCACAGTGCCGGCTCGACTCCTAAACCGCACCATTCTACCTGAGTTGTTTAAGAAGTCTCTCGCAGAGGACTGTGCCCAGCTAGGTTTACCTATTTATAAATTCTGCGAAGTGCGATACTGCTGACCCAAACGGCTGTGATGACAAGAACGAGAACGCCTACTGAAATCATGGGGAATACTCCGACGCTAAGTAATTTGAGCTCTGTTGCCGCAGGCCCTGCGCTCTTTTGCCGGGCTGCAGCGCCTGCGATTCGCTCGTTTTGTGGATACATTCTAGTGCTGGAATGGATCATCCGCTCGACTCGAAAGTTCACCCTGATGGCGGTGTCCATTCGGCCTAATCGTTAGTTCCGCACTCGAGAACGGAACGCCACTGCGGATTGAGTCGATGCACTCCCTGGTGATTTGCTTTCTGACGAGCGCGTCCGAAAAGCGCAAGAAGTTTCTTGGGGTTTTGCCCTCAGAACTCCATGCGCAAGGAGACCTGCAAGTTGCGCTCGCCGCCGCCAACGCCGCCACCTTTTGTAGTTACTTTGCCGAAATTCGAGCTGGTAGGGTCGAAGTTCACGCCGCCACCGCTTCCGCCGCCCCAGTTCGGGTGGTTAAACACGTTGAAGGCCTCGGCACGGAACTGAAAGCGCACTCGTTCGTTGACGGGAATAGCCTTGAACAGGCCCAGGTTCCAGTTCTGGAATCCAGGCTGATAGACAAGGTTGCGAACGCGCTGCGTGTTAAAGGTGCCGGCGGGCGGTTGCGTGAAGATCGGACTGCCGTCCGGGTTGGTGGTGGAGAACCACTGGCCGTTCTTGCCAAAGGTGCCGATGATCTTGGGCTTTCCATGAACCACCCAATATTGGCCGTTCACGCCGCAACCGAAATTCGCGTCCAATCCTACTCCGGCGTAATCGCTGGCTCTCGCAACGCTGCAGGGCAGGCCGGTCTGAAATTGTGCAATACCGCTGATTTGCCAGCCGCCGAGTGCCTTGCCCAGAAAACCCCGCTGCCCGTGGAAAAAGGGGAGCTGGTAAAGATAGTTGGCGATCAGAACGTGTCGAGCGTCGAACTCGGAAGGGCCCCATAGCATGCTGGTGTCGTAAGTATCCGGAACCACGTCGCGCTGGTTGGAGCCGTCGTCCAGGCTTTTGGCCAGCGTATATGAGACGCCGAACTGGAGAGCGGCAAAACGCCGGTTCCAGCTGACTTGGAGAGAGTTGTATCGCGAACTCGCTGCATTGTCCGTTTGCCGAATCGAACCGTACCCAAGATACGGTCGTATCGCGTTGATGTTGGCGGTCGGATTGGCCGCTCTTGCTGCCGTCGTCGGCTGGTTGATGTCTGCCTCGCGCTGCAGGTGCAAGCCGCGACGGCCCACATATGCGACCGAGAGGGTTGACTTCCAGGGCAGTTCTCGCTCAGCCGTGAAGTTCCAATTCCATGCTTCCGGATTTCGAAAGTTCTTGCTCTGCGTCGTTACCACCAACGGCACCGTGGAAGTTCCGCTCCCTCCAGGATTATCTACGATGCCGTTCGATACGCTGGCATTCGGTTGGAATGGAGGATTGCCGCCCAGGAAAACCGAGTCGCTCACACCGAGGCGGGTAAAGAAGCGTCCAGAACCGGCGCGCAGCACAGTCTTGTCATTCAGTTGGTAGGCGACGCCTAAACGCGGTTGAATGTCGTTCCATTGGATATCAGAATAGTGATCGGGCACCCCGCGGAACAAACTGTTGTATAGGCCCGAACTGGCCTCCGGCACCCGCCCAGTAGCGGAAGACGGAAATCCGCTCCCTGGAATCACCATGCCGTTGTAACGCTGGTCGATGGTAGGCGATCCGACGATAAGGCCCGTTGCTGGATCGACCGTCACCGCCTTACTCGGATCGTAGAAACGGGGATCGAAGACGATCATGTTTCTCCACTCAGCGTGATAGGGCACTATGACCGTATATCTGAGGCCATAGTTAACGGTGAGCTTCTGACGGACCTTCCAGGAATCCTGCCCGAAGCCTTCCCACATGTTGGCGCGGAAAATAGTGTAGGCGCGGTGGCCGATCTCAGAGTAAGTGTCAAACAGTCCTAGAGCGGCGTTCGCGACCGCCACTCCACTCCCACCACTTCGCGTGTCACTAAAAAGGAATTGTCCATTTTGGTTGTTGGTACAGGTTGGGCAGGCTTGCACGTTGATCTCATCGTTGTCGTTCTCGCCGGCGCGCTCGAATAAAGCGCCAAACTTCAACGTGTGACTCCCTTTGACCCAGGTGAAACTATCCGAAACATCGTAGATGGGCCCTGCGGAGTGCGAGGGATACGGCCCGCCACTCAGCTGCGAAAAGCTGGCCAAATTCACGGTCGGAATACGGTTGGGAACCAGCTTTCCATCGGTAAAGATGTAGGGGTAGTTGAGGCTACACGGCCCAGTCGATTGCGCGCATGCCGTGGTTCGATCGAAGAAATGTGCCGTGTCGATGGGGATTTTGACCACATCCTCGCTGGCGGTGACTAGGAACTCGTTCACTTTCGTCGGGCTGAGGGCCCATACGTGATTCAAAGAGTTGGTCTGGTTCGGACGGTTGAAGAATTTCGGAGTACGATCGGTGTTTCCATCCAGTGGTTGGTACTCGAGGTAGGTATACTGCTGCCGGCGAAACGCGATTCGCTGCTTTGCCGTTACATTCACATCCACCGCAAGGGTATCCTTGCGCTGATGCTGCGTGTGAAGCGCCGCTGCAAACCAGTTACCGTTGACGCCGATATAGTTGGCAAGATTTGGCACCGGCCACGCGTTCAAGATCCCGATTCCGTTCGGACTCAAGCGGTTTGCCGGAATAATGTTGCCAGGGAAGCAGCCGCTTTGGTCAGTTGTGTTGCAGGGTAAGCTGGATTGCGGATCCTTAACGTACACCGGGACCTTGACCCCAGGATTAGCCGGATCGGTGCGCGTCACAAACGGATTACTGGGATCGAGCAGCTCGCTGAAATCGCCCTGGCGCATCTTCAGCGTTGGAACCGTCAGCAGGCCGGCGCTTCCGACGGTCGAGCCTGATTCCGTCCAGTGGTATCGAATCCATTCCTCGCCCCAGTAGAAGAACACCTTGCTTTTATCCGTGTTGAATTTTCCCGGAATATAGAACGGGCCGCCAAAGTTGTAGCCAAACTGGTTGTAGTGAAGGGGCGCAGCAAACTGGGTCAGCGGGTTAGAGTTCCGCGCCCAGGTATTCGCGTTCAAGTGGTTATTGCGCAGGTATTCGTAGATAGCACCCTGAAATGTCTGCGTTCCGGTCTTGGTGACAATTCGGATCTGGGCGCCGGAGCTGCGGCCGTATTCTGGAGCGTAGTTTGCCGTGAGGATCTGGACTTCTTGGGTAGAGTCCACGTCGGCAGCGCCAATGCTGGTGCCATTGGACCGAGTGCGGGTGGCGGGCGCGCCATCGAAAGTGATCAAGTTTTCCGGGTTACGTGAGCCGTTGAAGTTTGCCGGTCCCTGCGTGAGAAATGGAGAGGCGTTGGCCAGAGTGCTGGCCCGCGCCCCCGGTACCAGGGCGGCCAGGCCGACAGGATTGCGGCCGTTCAGTTCCAGCGCGTCAATCTGCTCTCTCGTGACAAGCTTTTGCACCGATGCCGATTCGGTTTGCAGGGTCGCTGCGGTCGCCGGCACCTCAATCCTCTCCGTCACGGCCCCTACGACCAAGGTCGCATCAATGACCAGGTTCGCGCTGGGATCGAGCTTGTTGTTCGCCGTCTGATACGCTCGGAAGCCAGGAGCTTCGACGGTCATGGTGTAGAAGCCCGGCGGGACGTTCGTGATGATGTAGTAACCGGATTCGCTAGTCGTGGTCTCCCGCTGAACGCCGCTCTTGTTTTCAATCTTGACCTTGGCGTTCGGAATGGTTGCGCCCGTCGGGTCCTTGATGAAGCCCGAGACCCTGCCAAGGTCCGATTGCGCACGGACATTGCCTGAAACCAGCAAGCATACAGAAAGCAATACGATCATCCCAGCCCGTTTCACGGTTTGCTCCTCTTTGCAAAAAAGTTCTGCTTTTGTTGGTGGTTGGTTCGTAGTGGTCGCGGCATCTGTACCTGGACTACGACCCGAGAACCCATGAGGGTTGATCCTTTGTGAATTTTGGGTGAAAGCGAGAGAAAGAACCCAGCGTGCGGGAAGCTACTTCAACCAGCTAGTCTGGTACATACAGTGATTCCTGTATCGAGGGGGAAATTGCTGGGTATCGTAGGGGCGTGCGGTCGGCCGCGGAATTCGTCTCCTGGTGGTGTCATCGAGAGCTAGCCATCACGGTTGAAGCTCCCCAGGATTGAGCCAGTTTAACCAAGAAATTCAGACCCACTACGACCGTCCGCTGGTTTTGCAACTCTCTTTGTCAATTGCTATTCGCACTCAGGGGCCGACGTTCCGAACCTAGCGGCCAAGGGGTGTGACTTGATTCATCAGCTGCCGTACGGAGCAGGCCAAAACCAGGATCTCAGGATTCGTCCCGCTACTCTCTACAGGGTATACCGGATGCGCCGGTTTTGCCCGCTTACGTAGACTGAGCCGCTTGCATTGAGGTGGGAGAGTGGGATTTATGTGGCGGCGGCGGAAATTGGTTCGTCTGCAGGAAGAATTGGCGGCAATTAGCTTACTGGACAGGCTCCACGACTATAACACCGAGTTCGATCGCGAGTTCCATCGCGACGACAATGGCGTTCACGCCGCCCGCCAAAAACGGCGGTTTGAGATCCTGGCTGAGATTTCCAGGTTGGAAGGCGAAAAGCCCGGCCTCGAGAGTCTTTTGAGAGAATCGGCTATCAGCCGTTAGGGCAGAGAAACTGCGTCTTCTCGCACGACGCGCCCCGAGGGAGAGGAGCACCTACTCTCGGGTAGTGAACAACCCTTCTCCCGCGGTAACTGAACCACCAATTTCCCGAAGTCTACTTGCGCCTTGCCCCGGCTTTGCCACGCGAAGCGCCGTTGTTAACCACGGCCCAGGTTCGCTGAATCTCCGCCATGAGGGCGTCTGCGACGAGCTTGGATTCGCGTTCGCCGCGGGCCACGCGGCTGACGTAGGAGGGGTCGCAACCGACCTTTTCCGCTACTCTCTTATACATACCGCGAGAAAGGGAAGGCAGGCTCCACAAATTGGTGTTACCATTTTTGTTACCATTTTTGTTATGAGCGCCGTTTCTGTTATGGATCCCGGGCATTGGTTACCTCGAGGTGCCCCCCTTGCCAGTGTGCAGGGAGCGCATCCCATAACGACAATGTTACATCAAGGCCGTTAGGTGCCGCAATGACTAAACTGAAGAAACAAGCTAAAGTGCCGGAATGGGCCTCACGGATCATCGCCCTTCGTCGTCAACTGAAAATGAGCCAAGGGGAACTGGCGAGGCGTGTGGAATGTTCGGCCATGACCGTTTCCCGCTGGGAACGAGGAATGCAGGCGCCGACCGCTGATTGCTACATCCAACTGGGCAGGCTGGCGGGCAAGGAGCAGTGCTGGTTTTTCTGGGAGCACGCCGGACTGCAGATCGCAGATGTGGCACGTAGCTTGCCTGGCACCCGGGCCGGCGGACCGCTCCCGGCAGTGCCTCCCTTGGAGAATGCCAGTGCCGGGGCCAAAGTCTCACCTGTCGCTCGCCAGAAGATCGTAGCCCTTCCCGTCCTGAGGGCGGTTGCGGGGACGCATGGCAATCGCGGTGACAAGAAGCTGAGCCTGGACATGATACCCTCCTCCAAGCTCATGGGAGCACCCAGCGACTGGTGCCCTAACCCCAGGTATACCAGCCTGCTGCGCGTTAAGGGCAGGTCCATGGAACCGCTGATTCACGATAGCGACATTCTGGCAGTGGACTCTTTCCAGACCAACAAGGCCGAGCTAGACGGCAAGGTCGTGGTTGTCACTCATGAAGAGGAAGGCTTGTGCGTATCTCGGCTTCGCAGGTATGAAGGCGTCGAACTGCTCGAGTCGGAAAACCACGAGCATGACAGCGTTGTACTCGGTAAGAGCAATGGCTGGCGGATTGTAGGCAAGGTATTGTGGTGGATTTCAGCTGCGCCGTAACGGTGATTGTTGTACCCTCACGGATCTAATTCTGGATACGATCGAACGCCGGTAGCGCAGGTATCGGGAATAAAACCAGGTTTCGCGAGCACATTCAAGAGCGCTGGGCCTGGAGTCGGCCACCCCAACCCAAGGAGACTAGCGCGCATACGGGAACACTCCCATGAAAACGAAGCTTTCCAGCAAGACCAAGTCTGCTAAGAAAGCGCACGTTAAGCGGCAAGCGTCCGCGGCGAAGGAACTCAAGCAGGAGACGGCTTTTCCGGTGGTTGGCATCGGCGCCTCGGCTGGCGGGCTGGAGGCATTTTCCCAATTACTCCGCCATTTGCCGGAGCAGACCGGGATGGCCTACGTCCTGGTGCAGCACCTGGATCCCAGCCATGGCAGCGTGCTGCCGGAAATTCTCTCCCGTGCCACCCGCATTCCGGTCACGGAAGTGAAGGACGGGACCAAGGTGGAGCCCGATCACATCTATGTCATTCCCGCCAATACCAGCATGGTGATCGAGAGCGGGACCTTGCGCTTAGGCGCCCGGACCCTCACCCGCGGGATGCACATGCCGATCGACCAGTTCTTTCAATCTCTGGCCGACGAGCGCAACAACCAGGCCATCGGTGTCGTTCTCTCGGGCACCGCCTCCGATGGTACAGGAGGATGTAACCTGATCAAGGCGGCGGGTGGAATCACGTTTGCCCAGAGTGAAACTTCGGCCAAGTACACCAGCATGCCCCACAACGCTATCGCGGCCGGGTGCATCGATTTCGTACTCGATCCCAAGAATATCGCCAAGGAACTTGCCCGTATTGGCCGGCACCCCTACGTCGCCCACGTACCGGTGGCAAAAGAAGAATCCGCGGTCATCGGCACCGGCACCCATATGGAGCAGTTGTTGGCCCTGGTCCGCGAGGCGACCGGGGTGGACTTCAATCTTTATAAACCCATGACCCTGCAGCGGCGTATTAAGCGCCGTATGGTGTTGCACGGGCTCGAAAAGGTGAAAGATTACCTGCACTACATCAAGCAGCACCGGGGCGAACTGGATGAGCTTTACCGCGACATTCTGATTCACGTTACCGGTTTTTTCCGCGACAAAGATGCCTTCCAAGCTTTACACGACAACGTCTTTCCCACTCTCTTCGAGAACCGCAAGCTGGATGACGCTCCCATCCGCATCTGGGTCCCGGGTTGCTCTACCGGTGAGGAGGTCTATTCCATTGCTATCGTGCTGTTGGAATACATGTGGGAGAAGGCACGCACCGCGGCGTCAACTGTCAGCAAGGGAGTGCAGATCTTTGCTACTGACGTCAGCGACACTGCTTTGGACCGTGCCCGCACCGGGTTGTACACGGAGACGGCGGTCGCCGATGTCAGCCCCGAGCGTCTGGCGCGCTTTTTCGGGCGCATCGATGGTGGCTACCGGATCAATAAATCGGTCCGCGACATGTGCATTTTTGCGCGCCAGAATCTCACCAAGGACCCGCCATTTTCCAATCTCGACCTGATCAGCTGCCGCAATCTCCTCATCTATCTTGGGCCGGCCCTGCAAAAACGCGTCATACCGGCGCTGCACTACGCCCTCAAACCAAATGGCTACCTCATGCTGGGCAGCTCGGAGAGTCTGGGTGCGTATGCGGATCACTTCCTCATCACCGATAAGAAGAACAAGATCTATCAAAAGAAGTTCGCAACTCGCCTGATTACCTATTTCACGGGCACGGAGTTCGCGCTCCATCAACCGGAAGGCGCCAGGCCGCATAGAGCTGCGCCAACTGAGTTGACGGTCGAGAAAGAAGTAGAACGGCTGCTGGTGAACCGCTACGTCCCGGCCAGCATTGTGCTGAATGACGTAATGGAAATCGTGCAGTTCCGCGGGCGTACCGGTGCTTACTTGGAGCCCGCAGCCGGACATCCCACCTTCAGCCTTTCCAGGATGGCGCGCGAGGGCCTTTTGGTGGACTTGCGTGCTGCTTTGAGCGCAGCCAAAAAGGACGACAAGCCGGTCCGGGTCGAAGGGGTTCAGGTCAAATCCAACGGTGGCACGCGCGAAGTCAACTTGGAGGTGATGCCGGTTCGTGCTCAAGGGTCGGCGGAGCGTCACTTCGTGGTGGTCTTTGAAGAGCTCGGCCCGCGCCTTGCTCACGAAGCCAAGAGGAGGCGCGAGAAGGCCGCCAAACCAAGCCGCCCCGGGCGGGAGAATGAGAGATTGCACGCGGAACTGCAGCAATTGCGTGAACAACTCCAGAACCTCATCGAAGAGCATGAGACTACCGCCGAAGAATACAAATCGGCCAACGAAGAAGTACTTTCTGCCAATGAAGAGTTGCAGAGTACGAACGAAGAATTGGAAACCGCGAAGGAGGAGCTGCAGTCCAGCAACGAAGAGCTGACCACGCTCAACGAAGAACTGCACAATCGTAATACCGAATTGAGTGTTGCCAATAGTGACCTGCTCAACTTGCTGGCCAATACCAATCTTCCGGTTGTGATCGTGGGTAGCGACTTGCGCATTCGCCGTTTCACCCCGCCCGCCGAGAAGCTGATGAATTTGATCCAGGGCGACATCGGACGCCGCCTGGGCGAGATACGCTCCAATCTCAATGTGGACGACCTGGAACAAATCGTCCGGGGAGCTATCGACAGCACCATCCTCCACGAACAAGAAGTACAGGAGAAGAATAATGGTCGGTGGCACGTGATGCGCGTGCGTCCCTATAAGACGGCGGACAACAAGCTCGAAGGCGCAGTCATCACCTTGCAGGACATCGATGTTCTCAAACGTACGCTGGAACGGGTGCGAGTTTACGTGGACGTCCTCTCCGAGAATGCCCGGGAACCAATCTTAATTCTGGAATCCAGCCTGCGGGTATCGGCAGCGAACCGCGCCTTTTATCGCACTTTCCAAGTTGCTCCCGAGGAGACCGAGGGACGGCCGATCCACGAGTTAGGTAACCGGCAATGGGATATTCCGGAACTTGGCGACTTGCTGCAGCAGATCCAGAGTGGTATTACCCGTATCGACGATTTTGAGGTGCGGCACAATTTTCCCCGCCTCGGAACCAGGACCATGGTGCTCAACGCGCGACGCATCGAGCCGCAACCGGGACAACAGCTGATCTATCTATCGATCGAAGACGTCACCGAACAGCGCGCGCAACTCGAGAAGCTGAAGCGGCAGGCGACCCTGCTGGATTTGGCTCGCGATACGGTTATCGTGCGTGATTTCGACGGCGCCATACAATTCTGGAATCGCGGGGCGCAAGAGACTTACGGTTGGAAGCGAGACGAGGCCATCGGCAAGACTGCTCATGAACTGCTGCGCACCGAGTTTCCCAGACCATTCAAGGAAATCCAGACGGAGCTGGTGCAGACGGGATACTGGGAAGGCGAACTGACACATACTCGCCGGGACGGCGAGCGCCGCGTGGTGAGCAGCCGCTGGGCCCTGCTGAAAGAAGGCCAGAGCGCCCCCGTGATCATCGAAATCAATACCGACATAACGGACAAGAAACGCTCCGAGGAGAGTCTTCGTCAGCTCTCCGGCTATCTCATGCGTGTGCAGGATGAAGAGCGCCGCCGCATTGCCCGCGAGTTGCACGATTCCACCGGACAGAAGCTGGTGGCCCTGAAGATGGACCTGGAAGCGCTCGCCAAGCAGTCAAAGTCCGAAAACCAGAAGGAGCTGTCGGGAGCCCTGAAGCTGGCCGACGAAGCCACCAGTGAGCTCCGCAGCCTGGCACAGCTCTTGCATCCGCCTTTGCTCGACGAGGCGGGCTTGGTGTCTGCCACGCAGTGGATGGTCGAGGGTTTTTCCAGTCGTTCCGGGATCAAGGTGGATTTGGAGATCTCTCCCAAGTGGCCGCGCTTGCCGCAAACCGTAGAAATGGCGTTGTTCCGAATTATCCAGGAGTCCTTAAATAATATTCGCAAGCATGCGGACGCTAAGAATGCCAGAATCGAGCTAAAGGGCGACACCGATAAAGTTACGTTGCAGATCAGCGACGATGGCAAAGGCATGCCAGAAGAGGTTCTGGCCGGTGCGGGCAACGAAAAGGCGCCGCTCGGGGTAGGCATTCTGGGCATGAAAGAACGCTTATCCCAGCTGGGAGGAACGCTCCAAATCTCCTCCAGCAAGAGGGGGACAACGATTACGGTGGAGGTGCCCAACCATAAGGGGCGTGCTGAAAGCGTAGCTTAAGATTCATATCGAAATTGGGCCACTGCTTGATGTCATCCTGAGCGAAGCGAAGCAAAGCAAAGCATCTCTTCTCTGCATTTCCCTGCCGGCCACCTAACGCTTGTCATTCAAGCTCGACCCCACAAAATGTCGCTTACGGCTTGCAGAGTGGTCTCTTCTCCAAGCCGCGCCTCTTTGAAACCTTGAAACATTGCAACTTTGAAACCTGGAAGCTTGGAAACATCTTCCGCAGCTTCTCTCCCGACAATCGCATCTACGCCTTAAGCATGTCCTCTGGTCCCGGAGTGCTCATTATCGGAGCAGGTGTGGCTGGACTCTCGGCGGCGGTGCAGCTGGCACACGCTGGCATGCAGGTCCTGATCCTGGAAGCTAGAGACCGCCTGGGAGGACGCATCTTCACCCAGCACGATCCGGCAACGAGAGCTGCTGTGGAACTGGGAGCCGAATTCATCCATGGACGGCCTTGTGAAATCTGGGACTTGCTCCGCCAACACAACCTGCAGGCAAGGGAAGTGGTGGGCGAGGACTGGTGCGCTCGCGATGGCGAATTATGTACGTGTGACTTCTTTCCGGAAGTGGACGAAATCCTGGAGAAAATGGATGACCGCGCGCCGGACCAGTCATTCCTCGATTTCCTCGCGAGCTGCTGCCCCACTCCCAAGCAGCAGGAAAGTAAAAGGTGGGCACTGGGTTACATAAGCGGTTTTCATGCCGCCGATCCCGGACTCATCAGTGTTCACTCGCTGGCGAAGGGAATGCGAGCTGACGAGGAAATTGATGCCGAGCGGGCGTTTCGAATTCCCGGTGGATATGAGTTGTTGGTGGAGTGGCTTCGAAAAGAGTTATTGGATGCCGGAGTCACGATTCAACTCAGTGCAACCGTCGAGAGCGTCACGTGGAAGCGGGGAAGTGTCGAGGTGAAAGGGCAGTGTGAGACATATACAGCCTCGCATCTGTTAGTCGCTCTGCCCCTGGCGCTGCTGCAAGCTCCTCCCGAGCTGAGAGGCGCGGTGCGGTTTTCTCCGGAGTTGCCGGCAGGAAAACAAGATGCCCTCGGAAGACTCGCCATGGGCAAGGTGATTCGCGTCACGCTATGTTTTCGCGAACGCTTCTGGGACAGTTTGCGGGCACGCAGTGGTTCGGAATCCAAGACGCTCGCGGACATGCGGTTTCTGTTTTCTCAAGACGAGTGGTTTCCCACCTGGTGGACCACCATGCCGCAGAAACTCCCCATCATCACAGGCTGGGCGCCATCCCGTTGCGCCGAAAAACTCTCAGGGCGCCCCGAAGATTTCGTCGCCGAACAAGCCGTGCAGTCCCTCTCCCGCCTTTTGAATGTCCGCAAAGGTGAGATTGAGAGCCTGCTGGAGTCGGTCTACTGGCACGATTGGCAAAGCGATCCGCTGTCCCGTGGAGCCTACAGCTACGTCAAGCTGGGTGGCGACGCGGCTCAGCAGCAACTCGCTGCTCCGGTCGAGAACACGCTGTTCTTCGCCGGCGAAGTTACCGATTTCACCGGCCACCACGGCACGGTGCACGGTGCGATCGCCAGCGGACATCGTGCCGCTGCCGAAATTCTGAAGGCTTGAAAACCATCTCACGCTGAAGTCGCCGAACGGTTCAGTTAGTCTTCCACTCGGCGAACTCGGCGTTCTCTGCGGTTAAATCTTCATTTTGGCCACATGCTATGATGCTTCGTTTCACTGCCCTGACGGAGTGTCGCGAATGAAGCAACCCGCTCGCGTTGTACTCGCCTTATTGCTGATTGTGCTCTCTGCCACCAACGCCTGGCCGCAGGAAAAAGTTGACCTCGAGATGGTGACCCGCATCCGCTACGAAGGTTTCCGCAATTCCAAGATGATGGACCTGGCCAGCGGTTTGATGGATGCCATCGGGTCGCGCCTGACTGGCTCGCCGAACATGAAGAAAGCGAATGAGTGGACGCGGGATCAGCTGGCCGCCATGGGCTTGTCCAACGCTCACCTGGAAGCCTGGGGACCCTTCGGCCGCGGCTGGGAGAATGAGTACGTGAATGTGCGCATGCTGGCGCCCGACGTGGCGCCCATTATTGCCTATGCCAAAGCTTGGACTCCCGGCACAGATGGCGCGATCAAGGCCAAGTGCACGCGCGTCAAAATCGAGGACAAGAAAGACTTTGAGAAATATCGGGGCAAGCTCGCGGGATTAATTGTGATCTTCGGTCCGGATCCGGAAGTAAAGCCGATTGTAGAAGCCCCCTACGAGCGCCTGAGCGACAAGGACCTGAGCGAGGTCGGACAGTACAGAATTCCCAGCGAGAAGGACGCGCTCCGCTTCCGCGAGTACAGAAAGCGCGCCCAGTTCCAGAACGAGCTCAACAAGTTCTTTGCTGAAGAAAAGGTGTTGGCGGTTATTGATCACGGTCGCGGATCGACTGGGGGCGGAACCGTGTTCGTACAATCCGGGGGATCATTTAAGACCGGCGAGACCACTACTGTGCCTTCGATAACCGTCGCGGTCGAGCAGTGGGATCGAATCGCGCGCTTGCTGGCGCAAAAGAAAGATGTCGAACTGGAGCTGAATGTCGTAAACAAGTTCTACGACGACGACAATAAACAGTACAACACCATCGCCGAAATCCCTGGCACAGACAAGAAGGATGAAATCGTCATGGTAGGCGCACACCTGGATTCCTGGCATGCAGGAACAGGCGCCACCGACAACGGCGCTGGGTCGGTAGTCATGATGGAAGCCATGCGCATCCTGAAGGCACTGGACTTCAAGCCCCGTCGCACTATTCGTATCGGGCTCTGGAGCGGCGAGGAGCAAGGCCTGCTCGGGTCGCAAAGCTATGTACAGCAGCACTTCGGGTCGCGTCCGCCCATGGACGAGCCCGACATGAAAGGAATGCCAACTTTGCTTCGGCGCGAGGCCGGTCCGGTCACGGTGAAGCCGGAACAGGCCAAAGTCTCGGCTTACTTCAATGTTGATAACGGCACGGGAAAAATTCGCGGCATCTATCTTCAGGAAAATGCCGCGGTCGAGCCCGTATTTGAGGCCTGGATGCTGCCTTTTCACGACCTGGGCATGAACACCATCACTATGCGCAACACGGGTGGTACGGACCATCTGTCGTTCGACGCCGTCGGCATTCCCGGTTTCCAGTTCATCCAAGATCCCATCGAGTACGAGACGCGTACCCATCACTCTAATATGGACGTCTACGACCGCCTGCAACCCGATGATTTGAAGCAGGCAGCCGTGATCGTGGCCACTTTCGTGTACAACACGGCTATGCGCGACCCGATGTTGCCAAGGAAGCCGATCGAGAAAGCCTTGCCCAAGGAGCAGGAAAAGAAAGAGGAAGAATAGCTGGCCCGGCGGAAATTCTTTGACAAAAGGTTAGGCAATCCGTTATCGTAACCGCCATGGTCAGCTTGGCTCATCGCCACCATCACCATCACGCGCACAGCGCGTCGGCGGGGGTGTCTGGCTGAGCTAGCGTAGCGCCAAAGAGATTTAAGCCCGCTGATGCGATTCAAGCTCAGCGGGCTTTTTGTTTTGCAAAAACGAGGACAACCAATGGAAAGCGAAATTGATTTCGAAAAGATGCAGGGCCTGGCGCCCGCCATTGCCCAGGACGCTGTGAGCGCTGAGGTCCTGATGCTGGGCTTCATGAACCGCGAGGCCCTCGAGCTAACCCTCCGCAGCGGCTACGTAACCTTTTTCAGCCGTACCCGCAACCAGCTGTGGACCAAAGGCGAAACCTCAGGCAACCGGCTCAAGCTGCTCTCGGCCACTACAGATTGCGATCGTGACACTCTGCTTTTTCAGGTCGAAGTCGAAGGCAAGGGTCTGGTCTGCCATCGCGGTACGCGCACATGCTTCACGGAAGCAATTCCCTTTGCGAACCGCGAACAGAATGACACTGAGTCCCCGGCGGTGCGGCCATGAACGTGCGCATTGGCATTCCCAAAGGCAGTTTGCAGGAAGCGACCCTGCAACTGTTCGCCCGCGCCGGCCTGCAGGTCTACACCAATGGCCGCTCTTACTTTGCAGGAACGGCAGATCCGGAGATCGATTGCATGCTGATCCGCGCCCAGGAAATGGCTCGCTACGTCGAGCACGGTGTGCTCGATGCGGGGCTCACCGGCCTCGACTGGGTGATCGAAAGCGGACTGGAAGTGGTTCCCGTCTCCGATCTCGTCTACGCCAAACAGAGTCGCGGCAAGGTGCGATGGGTACTGGCAGTTCCTGAGAGTTCGGAGTACCAGCGCGCAGAAGATCTGGCACACTGCATCATCGCCACCGAACTGGTTAACGTCACTCGAAATTATTTCCAAAAGAAAAATGTACCCGTGCAGGTGGAATTTTCCTGGGGTGCTACCGAAGTGAAACCGCCGATGCTGGCGGACGCCATTGTCGAAGTCACCGAAACCGGCAGTTCGCTAAAGGCCAACCGGCTGCGCATCATCGACACCGTCCTCGAATCCAACACGCAGGTTATCGCCAACACTACCTCCTGGGCCGACGGCTGCAAGCGGCGCAAGATCGAAAATCTCGCCTTGATGCTGCGCGGCGCCATGGATGCCAAGGATCGCGTGGGCCTGATGCTCAACGTTCGCAAGCAAGACCTGGACCGGGTGCTTTCGGTGCTGCCTGCGCTCAAGAAGCCAACCATTGCCACGCTGAGCGATGACGAGTGGGTCGCGGTAAATACGGTGATTGAGGAATCCACCGCATGGCAGGTCATCCCGCGTCTCAAGGAAGCCAAGGCCCAGGGTATCGTCGAATATCCCCTGAACAAGGTGGTGATGTGATGCGGATTCTGGCGGGGAAATCGGCGGCGGCGCGGGTCCGAAAGCTCGCTGCTCGTAATTCCGCGCTTGCCTCGGTCGAGCCACGCGTACGGCGAATTATTCATGATGTCCGCAGCCAGGGTGATCGAGCCCTGCGCCGATACGCGCAGAAATGGGACGGGCTAGAAAAGAGAGCAAAGCTACGCGTAACCGACGACGAAATCGAGGCAGCCTGGGACTCTAGCGATGCTCGCTTCCGGTCATCTCTGCGCAGCGCCGCCGCCAACATCCGCCGCTTCTGTGAATGGCAGAAGCCGGTCGAATGGCTGCGCACCCGCCAGGGAATCTCGGTCGGTCAGCTCGTGCGTCCTCTGGATTCGGTTGGCTGTTATGTCCCCGGTGGCCGTTATCCGCTGGTCTCTACCTTGCTGATGACGGTTATTCCTGCGCAGGTCGCAGGAGTGAAGAACATCCGCGTCGTCTCTCCTCGGCCCAAGAGAGAAGTTCTCGCCGCTGCGGCCAAGCTCGGCATGCGCGAAGTCTATCGGGTGGGGGGTGCACAGGCTATCGCCGCGCTTGCCTATGGGACTGAGACGATTCCCCGTGTAGATAAGATCGTTGGACCTGGCAATCTGTACGTTGCGGCCGCGAAGAAGTTGGTTTCTTTCGATTGCGCGATTGACTTTCTGGCAGGTCCAACCGAAGTTGTAGTCCTCGCCGATAGCGGATCACCCGACTTCATCGCTGCTGACCTCGTCGCTCAGGCTGAGCACGATCCCGAGGTGTTGGCGATATTCGTCACAACCCGGAGCGAATTGGCAAAGCAGGTTTCCCAGCGTGTCGAAGCTCTTGCTCGGCAGAATCCGACGGCCCGTCAGTCTTTGCGCGCTAGCGGCGTCGTCTTGCTGGCACAGTCACGCGAGCAGGCGCTCGACTGGGCCAACCAGATTGCGCCAGAACACATTTCGGTTGAACCCGGGAATCTACCACTCATTCGAAATGCAGGGTCGGTTTTCGTTGGCGAGTACTCGCCGCAAGCGGCGGGTGACTACGCTTCCGGTCCCAACCATGTTTTGCCAACGGGCGGAACCGCGCGTTTTCGCGGCGGACTGAGTGTGCTCGATTTTGTGAAGCTCATCAGTGTGCAGAAAATTTCGCGTTCCGGTTTGCGCCAGATCGCTCCCCTGATCGACTCTCTCGCCATGACCGAGGGACTGCTGGCGCATGCCGAGTCGGTACGCCTGAGGTGCGGCCATGCTTAAGGCTCGCCAAGCAGTCAGCGATCTACCCACTTACCATCCGCCATTGGGGAACCGCGAAGGTCTGCGACTGGATTTCAACGAAAACACGGTTGGGTGTTCGCCTCGTGTTCTGCAACGCTTGCGTGAGTTGAATGCGGCCGAACTAGCGTGTTATCCGGAACGAGAACCATTGGAAGGTCTCGTCGCCGGCCATCTTGCACTTGCTCCGGAAGAGGTACTGCTGACCAATGGCGTCGATGAAGCGATCCACCTTCTTTGCGAGACTTACCTCGAGCCCGGAGATGAGGTGCTGATCGTTGTCCCTACCTTTTCTCTGTACGAAATTTATGCAGCCGCCACCGGAGCGAAGGTCATCTCGATTCCATCGGGTGAAGACTTCAGCTTTCCCACTCGGGAGGTGCTGGTGCGTGTCACTCCTCGGACTCGGCTAATCGCTGTTGCTAATCCCAACAATCCGACCGGCGCGGTCGCGTCTCAGCACGCCCTGCTCGCAATAGCGCGTTCCGCGCCGGGTGCCGTCGTGCTCATTGATGAGGCCTACTTTGAGTTTTACGGCCAGAGCTTGCTGGGTCAATGGCACGAGTTGCCCAATCTTTTCCTCGCCCGTACCTTTTCCAAGGCGTATGGTTTGGCAGGCCTGCGCATAGGCGTACTTGCAGGCGACTCCGCCCAGATGAAAATGGTGCGTCGGGTCAGCTCACCTTATAACGTCAATGGTGTTGCCCTGGAATGCCTGCCGGAAGCCTTGGCCGATCAGGCTTACGTTCGTGAGTACGTGGAACAGGTCCGCCAGGGACGGGAATTGCTGGAGCAGGAACTCCGCAATTGGGACGTTCCATACTGGCCCAGTCACGCAAATTTCGTGCTGGCCCGGCTGGGGTCATTGAACGCCGAATTCATCACCCGGATGCGTCAGCGCGGCATCTTGGTGCGCGACCGCTCCCGTGATTATGGGTGCCTAGGTTGTGTCCGAATCACTTTGGGGACTCTAGAACAAACCGAAAGGTTGCTAGGGGCCCTTCATCAGGTTCTGGAGGAGATTGGCGTCAAGCAGGCGAAGACAGTATGAGAACGGCTCGCATTCAGCGAACCACCAAGGAGACCGACATCCGGCTCAGCCTTGTGATCGATGGCCATGGCCGTTACCAGGTCTCGACCGGCATTCGCTTCTTCGATCACATGCTGGAGCTGTTTGCTCATCACGGCGGCTTTGACCTGCAGCTTCAAGCCTGCGGAGATCTCGATGTCGACCAGCATCACACTGTCGAGGACGTAGGTATCGTGCTGGGTCAAGCTTTCGAAAAAGCCTTAGGCAGCAAGCGTGGCATTCTGCGGGCCGGGTATTTCTTAATGCCAATGGACGAAACGCTGGGCCTGGCCGCCGTGGACTTTTGCGGACGCACCGCGGCCGCCGTTGACACCAAAGTGCGCACCCGCCTGGTTGGCGACTTGCAATCTGAGCTGGTCGCAGATTTCTTTGAAGCCTTTGCCCGGGGAAGCCACTCCAGCGTACACGCTCGCGTGCTTTATGGACGCTCCAGCCACCACAAGATCGAATCATTGTTCAAAGCGTTTGCTCGAGCGCTGCGTGCTGCGTGCTGGCGCGACCAACGAATGAGACGCCTCCTTCCCAGCACAAAGGGATTACTCTAATGATTGCGATTGTCGATTACCGGGCCGGAAATCTGACTTCGGTCAAGAAGGCTCTGGATTTCCTTGGGGCAGACTCGTTGATTACCTCAGATCCAAAAGACGTTGCGCGCGCACAGAAGGTTGTACTGCCAGGCGTGGGTCACTTCTCCGTCACCAGAATACTTGACGAATTGGGATTGCAGGGTGCCGTCGAAAGCGCAATTCAGCGCGGCAAGCCTTTTCTCGGAATTTGTGTAGGCATGCAATGGATGTTCGAGTCGAGTGCGGAAGCGCCCGAGACGCGCGGCTTGGGACTGTTTACCGGTCAATGCGAGCGCTTTCCAACACAGGTCAAGTCACCGCACGTGGGATGGAACACGCTGCGCTTGCGGAATTTCTCTCGCCTTCTAGAGGATATTAGTCCCGACTCCTGTGTGTACTTTACCCATTCTTACCGGGCACCCATTGTGGATGAGACGGTCGCCGAATGTGAGTACGGTGGTGCCTTTTCCGCCGTGGTGGAGCGTGATCAGTTATTCGGTGTCCAATTCCACCCCGAGAAATCAGGGCCCGTGGGTCTGAAAATTCTGGAGAATTTCTGCCGCCTATGACGCTGACTAAACGAATGATCGCGTGCCTGGACGTCCACGGCGGACGAGTAGTCAAAGGTGTGCAGTTTCTCAATTTGAAGGATGCTGGCGATCCTGCTGACCTGGCCGCGGCTCACAGCGAAGCCGGCGCTGACGAGATTGTTCTCCTGGACATTTCAGCGACTCATGAGAACCGGTCAACCCTGCTCGAAACAGTCCGTAAGACTGCACGCAGGATCTTTATTCCCTTTACTGTGGGTGGAGGTATCCGCTCTCTGGACCAGGCTGCGGATGTATTCGACGCAGGCGGCGACAAGATCAGCATCAACTCCGCTGCTCTCGCCGATCCTGCGCTGATAACGTGCATCGCCCAACGCTATGGCTCGCAAGCAGTGGTGCTCGCGATTGACGCGAAGCGCAGAACCAGTGGGTCAGGATTCGAAGTCTGGGTCAGTGGAGGAAGAACACCTACGGGTCGAGATGCCATCGAGTGGGCGCAGGAAGCGGAAGAACGTGGCGCAGGAGAAATCCTGCTGACGTCGATGGATCGGGATGGAACCGGCGCTGGTTTCGATTGCGAATTGACGCGAGCGGCGGCGCAAGCCGTCCACATTCCCGTGATCGCCTCCGGAGGTGGCGGCAACACGCAGACTTTCGTCGAGGTGTTTCGTGAGGGCCAAGCGGACGCCGCGCTGGCCGCATCCATCTTTCATTTCGGCTGGCAGCGCTTGACTGATCTCAAACAGGAATTACAAGCGGCGGGCATTCCGGTGAGGTTGCCTTGCTGATCCCCTCGATTGACCTCATGGGCGGCAAGATCGTTCAGCTCGTTCAGGGAAAAAAGAAAGCTCTCGAGTTCGAAAATTTCGAGGAATGGATTGCCCGCTTTTCTTCGTACCCGCTCGTGCAACTGATCGATCTGGACGCCGCAATGGGCACGGGGCACAACCGCATGCTGGTACAACAGCTGACTCAGCGTCTGCCTTGCCAAGTGGGAGGCGGAATTCGCTCGATCGAAAGCGCAAAAACAATGCTCGCGTCAGAGGCGCGACGTGTGATTTTCGGTTCGACCCTGGTAACGGAGGGAAAGGTCAACCGTCAATTTGCCGAGCAAGCCGCCACAGCGCTGGGCCCGGAGAAGCTGGTTTTTGCCGTGGATTCCCGGCATGGCCGAGTCGCCATCCGTGGTTGGCAGGAACTTACCAACCTGACTCCGATGGACATGATCACTGCCTTGGAGCCATGGTGCAGCGCATTCCTCTACACGCACATTGATCGCGAGGGTTTGATGCAAGGCATCCCGATAGATGCGGTTCGCGAGCTGCGCGCAGCAACGGCCAGGCAGTTGATCGTTGCGGGCGGCATCACTAGTTCCGACGAGGTCGATCAACTCCATGCTATGAACGTCGACGCCGTAGTAGGTATGGCAATCTACACCAGTCGGATGAAGGTGTGAGCTCAAGAACACAGACCAACCCCTGGCCTCAGTCACATTATCTTGCTCCGCTAACGCACGGCGGCGGCGGACAGCTAACATCACTGCATACCGGCAATAGATTGACCTTCCGGTTCAGACCACAGTCTGCGCAAAAAATCCGACACAATTGTCCTCCGGGATATAGGGCCTTGGCTGGGTACCTTGGCCGTATGACAACTACGCACCCTGGGTTGTCAATGATTATTTGCACTTCTTAAATACGAATAGTTTGTTCGCCGGGCAATATAGATGCGGACGGCGCATTCTAGAATAGCTACCGAATGTTACCTCTGCTTGAATTTGAAGACATAAGCAAGGAGTACAACCGTTTCCTGGGCAGCCGGCCGGTCGTTGCCCTGGAGCACTTTTCGCTCCAAGTAGAGACTGGAGAGATCTTCGGGTTTCTCGGCCCCAATGGCGCTGGCAAAACCACGGCAATTCATTTAGCGATGGGATTCATGCGGTCGACCCGTGGCCACGGCCGCATGTTGGGGAAGCCGTTCGGAGATGCCCGAGCTCGCAGCCGCGTAGGATTTTTGGCGGAAAATGTTGCGCTCTACCATCGTCCCGCCGAACAGTTGGTGCGCTTCTACGGTGCGCTGAACAATTTGAAAGGCCGAGTCCTGAAGAACCGAGCGCGTGAAGTTCTGGAGGCCGTGGGCCTTGATCAGGAGGCGCGTCGCAACGTCGCCAGGTTTTCTCGCGGCATGCAGCAGCGTGTAGGCTTGGCGCAGGCATTGGTAAACGATCCTGAGTTGCTGATTCTGGATGAGCCCACCTCGGCCCTGGATCCGATCGCACGCGTCAAGATTCGCAGTCTGCTGCTCAGCATACGAAGCGCAGGCAAGACAGTGTTTCTCAGCTCACACCTCTTGTCGGAGGTCGAGATGGTATGCGACCGGGTGGCCATGCTCAACAAAGGCAAGCTAGTCAAATTGGGGAAAACTTCGGAATTGCTGCAGTCCGGTCAGGAGACGGAAATCGTAGCGCGCGGCATTACAGCGACTTGTTTTCCGGCTGCGGTCGAAACCGACGGTGTTGTGCGCTTCACGGTACCTGTGGCGCAGCAGAAATTTGCACTGGAGCGGGTCTGGGAACTTGGCGGGGAAGTGGTGAGCGTCAATCCCGTTCGCCGCTCGCTGGAGCAGATCTTTCTTGAGGTGACAGGGCAACAACCCGAGAAATCGGCGCTCGGGGTCGGCGGATGAGACACATAGCGTTGATTGCCATCAATTTTTTCCGTGAGCAGCGCTGGCCGATCCTCGTTCTAATGTCCTGGGTGTTTCTTTTGTCGGTGCTGGGACTCGTAGTCGACCTGCGAAAAGCCAGTGACGATGTTCTTTTCATCTTCAAGCAAGGGGTCGGATACGGCATTTTGTTCACGATCTTCTTCGGCGCTTCCGCGATTCACAATGAACGCAAGACGCGCCGTATCCTGGCCGTGCTGTCCAAAAGCGTGGGGCGTGGACAATATATTTCCGGTTTGATCACCGGGATCATGTTTGCGGCGGCAATCTACAGCTTTGCCATGGGCGTTACTGGAACTTGGGTTCTGGGAGCTTCGGGGTTTCCCGCTGAGCATCTGTGGTTGCTCATGTTATGTGTGATGCTGGTCTGCCTGCTTTGTGCCAGCCTTTCCGTTCTGTTCTCGACTTTTTTGAATCCGCTGTTCGCGACCATGGCAACGGGCATTGTTCTTGGACTGCCAGCGGTTGCGGCTCTGCAGTTTCGTTCTCGATGGGCTGAAGTGGTTCCTGCCTATTCCTTGATCGAACCACTGATGAAAGCCTCGTCCGGCAGTAATGAACCGGTGCGGGGGCCGTTGCTGATGTTGGCTTTGGGAGAGGCAGTTTTTTTCTGGGTGTGCGCGTTCTGGATTTTCGAGCGCCGAGATATCGCTGTGGCGGTGGATTAGTCTTGGTGCTAGCGTGGCGGAAGCGGGTTGCGACTGGCGCTTGTAGCAGAGGAGGGCGCCTGTACCAGGTGGCCCGCCGAGCGCAGTGCATAGTCGAGCACCCGGCCGGGAAGCACTCCCAGATAGATCGTTGCGGCGAGGCTCACGACCAAAGCCGTTCCGAGTCCTAATGGAATCCTGGTTATGGGAACTTCTTCGCGTCCTTCGCGCATGTACATAACCACGATAATCCGAAGATAGTAGTAGGCGGCGACCGCACTGTTGATCAGGCCAATCATCGTTAATCCGACCACGTCCGCCTTCAACGCCGCACTAAACACGTAAAACTTAGCGAAGAATCCGCCGGTCGCCGGAATTCCGATCAACGATAGCAAGAAGATGGTCAGCGTGGCCGCGAGTAAAGGAGAGCGGCGCCCCAACCCGGCGTAGTCATCGAGGGTGACGTACTTCTCTCCTGCATTGGCAAAGTGGCTGACGACTGCAAACGCGCCCACGTTCATGGCGGCGTACGCAGCCGTATAGAACATCGCAGCGGACACGCCGATCTGGGGCGCGGCTGCAAAGGCCACCAGCAAGTACCCGGCGTGGGCAATCGATGAGTAGGCAAGCAGTCGCTTGACGTTGCTCTGCACCAGCGCTCCGATATTGCCGAGGCACATCGAGAGCGCCGCCGAAAACCAGATCAGCCAAAAACGTCCGGGAGCGTTAGCCTCAAACAAGATGCGCAGCAGGACGGCGAATGCCGCCGCCTTCGGCGCTGTAGACATGAAGCCTACGATGGGAGCCGGCGCGCCTTCGTAGACATCGGGAGTCCAGATGTGGAAAGGCGCTGACGCAACTTTGAAACCTAATCCCACGAACATCAGCGCCTCGGCCAGGTAGGCAAGCGTCGGGATATTTTTCTCCTGCAATGCCTGACTGATCTTGTCGATGTTGGTTGACCCTGTGGCCCCGAACATCAGCGCAACCCCGTACAGGAAGAAGGCGGTGGCAAAAGATCCAAGCAGGAAATATTTCAGGGAAGCTTCACTGCTGGCGGCCTCGCGGCGGCGAAACCCAGCCAGAATATAGGTCGAGATCGAGGAGATTTCCAACGCGATGAAAATCAGCACCAGTTCTACGGCCGAAGACATCAGGCACATGCCGACGGCGCCAAACAGAATCAGCCCGTAGTACTCCCCCGCACGAATGCGCTGCACCGACATGTACTCGTACGAGGTGAGAATCACGACGGCGACAATAGTCGTGACCAGCACGTGGAAAAACACACTGAACCCGTCAACCCGCACCATCCTCCAGAAGGCGAACCCGGGATACCGCGCCTGAAACACAGACGCCACGATGCCAGCCAGAGAACCAACCAGCGCGATGCTGCCCAGCGTCCTTTGACTGCGACGCTCATCGAAGAGCGGCTCCAGCAGCATGACAATGATGCCGAAGATGGACAAGACCAGTTCCGGCAAGATGCGAATGTAATCGGCAGTTTGAGGGATGCCGTTCATCGGCCCACCATCTTGCTGGCAACTTGTGCAAACGGTACTAGCTCATTGTGTACGGCGGGATCGATCGTACCCAGCCAGAGCAAGGGCGCAACTCCCATCACCAACGCAATCACCGCCGTTGGCCACAGGGCTGCTCGCTCGAACACGTTGAGGTCGGGGAGAGTGTTGTTCACTTCATGGGTGACTTTGCCGAAGAAGACGCGCTGGTACATCCACAGCAGGTAACAGGCGCTCCAGATAACGCCGGTGGCGCCCAGAATTCCGTAAACCGGGCGGGCACGAAACGCCCCGCTGAGGACTAAGAATTCGCCAACAAAACCATTGAGCAGCGGTAACCCAACCGAGGAGAGAACTATAAACAAGAATAGCGCGGCGTAGATCGGCATGGGAGTAGCCAGGCCGCCGAACTCGCGAATTTCGTAGGTATGGCGGCGCTCGTGAAGAATCCCGGCCAGCATGAAGAGGGCGCCAGTCGAGATGCCGTGAGCCAGCATCACGAACATCGCGCCGTTCAACCCCGCAAGGGTGAAGCTGAAGATGCCAAGCACGACGAAGCCGAGATGGCTGATCGAGGAGTAGGCAATCAGCTTCTTCATGTTGGGCTGCACCATGGCAACCAGCGCGCCGTAGATGATGCCGATCAAGGCCAGTGCCATAATCCAGGGCGCGTTACGCTGAGCCTGCTCGGGGAACAAGCCGAGGTTAAAACGCAGCATGCCGTAAGTACCCATCTTCAGCAGGACGCCTGCGAGCAGCACCGAACCGGCGGTCGGCGCCTCCACGTGCGCGTCAGGTAACCACGTGTGTAGAGGGAATAGCGGCACTTTAACCGCGAAGGCCACGAAAAATCCAAGGAAAAGCCACAGCGAAGCAGCGCCGAAGTTCGACACCTGGCCGGTTCGGATCGCGTCCTGGACGGTAACAAAATCGAAGCTGCCGACTTTGGCGTAGAGCCACAGAATGGCCACCAGCATGAATACCGAGGCGATCATCGTAAATAGGAAGAATTTGACTGCGGCGTACACTCGTCGTCCGTGCCCGAAGATACCGATGAGCAGCGCCATCGGAATCAACGTACCCTCCCAGAAGAAATAGAAGAGGAACAGGTCAAGCGAGGTGAACACGCCGATTAGAGCCGTCTCCAGCACGAGCAGCAGGATGAAGAATTCCTTGACCCGGTCGTGAATACCCCAGGAAATCAGGACGCAAAGCGGCGTCAAAAATGTAGTCAGCAGCACCAGCCACATAGAGAAGCCGTCAACCCCCATGTGGTAGTGAATATTGGGGCTTGAGATCCATTGCTCATTGACTTCGAATTGAAATCCAGGCTGGCTCCGAACCAGGTGTGCAGGAAGATGAAGCGAGACGATGAAAGCAAGGAGCGATACGGCAAGAACGAAGAGCCGGACGTCGCGGTTGCGGCGGGGAAAGAAAACCAGCAGCAGCGCGCCCCCCGCGGGAACGAACGTGACCAGAGTCAGAATGAACGGGCTGAGCGTCTCGATATTCATCTCGTCCCCACCCAGACCATGTAAGCGATAACCACCGCGCCCCCTGCCGCGACCCAACCCGCATAGGAGCGCAGGTTCCCGGACTGCATATGGCGGACACTGTCCGAGAGATGGCGCGCACCATCGGCGCTGTCATTAATTGTCCGATCGATCACGCCCTGGTCCATTCCTTGCCACAGAATTCTTGCCGAGCCATCGACTAGCGGCTTCACGAAGAGCGCCGCATATAGCTCATCTACGTAGTACTTGTTGAGGACGGCCTCGTAAAATCCATCCAGCGCGTCGGCAATCTTTTGGGGTAACTCTGGGTTCCGCAGATACAGCAACCAGGCGAGGAGAAGCCCAAGCGCCGCTGCGGCGACCGAAATCCCGGTAAACATCAGCTCGGTACCAGGTCCTGTCTGCGGTTCGGGGCCCTGGGTTTGCTTCTCAGGAGGTGCTTGCTCTGCCGGAGCCGCGCCTCCTGCATTGACAGCCGGGGTGGTCGCGTGGAACACCGGTGCGAGGAACTTGTCAAAGTGATTGCCGCCTCCCAACGACTCCGGGATCCCAACCCACCCTCCAACCACCGACAGAATTGCCAGAACCACCAGAGGCAGAAGCATGACCGTGGGACTCTCATGGATGTGGCCGTGATCGCCATGACCAGGAGCACCGTGTGACCCACGATCTGCACTGTATTCCAGGCCTGCCCCGGCCGAACCGCGATATTCGCCAAAGAAAGTCAGGAAGAGCAGTCGGAACATGTAAAACGATGTCAGAAACGCCGTGAAGACCCCAATCAGCCAATAGACCCAGCTGGCTTGGTAGGCGCGCCACAGAATTTCGTCTTTGCTGAAGAAGCCCGCAAATGGCGGGATTCCCGCGATCGCTAGAGTGGCAATGGTCATCGTCCAAAACGTCCATGGGATGTGTTGCCGCAGGCCGCCCATTCGCCGCATGTCCTGCTCGCCGCCAAGGGCATGGATCACCGAGCCTGCCGCCAGGAATAGCAGACCCTTGAAGAAAGCATGCGTCATCAGATGAAAGATGCCGGCCGAGAAGGCGGCCACGCCGCAGCCCAGGAACATATAACCGAGTTGCGAAATCGTGGAATAAGCGAGGACTTTCTTGATATCCGTCTGGGCAACACCAATGGTCGCTGCGAACAGAGCCGTCAGGACGCCGACAATCGCAACCACCGCCAGTGCTTCCGGGGCACGCTCGTAGATCACATGGGAGCGTGCCACCATGTACACACCCGCAGTGACCATGGTGGCAGCGTGGATCAAGGCTGATACGGGAGTTGGTCCTTCCATCGCGTCGGGCAACCAGACATAGAGTGGAAACTGCGCTGATTTTCCCGCTGCCCCCACCATGAGCAGCAGACCGATCGCAGTTAACAGTCCGGCTCCCGCCGTTTCTGCGTTCAGCTGCGCAACTGCAGCGAACACGTGATCAAAGTTCAGTGAGCCGAAGTGCTTTATTAAAAGGAAGAGGCCGATCAAGAAGCCGAAGTCGCCGATACGGTTAACGATGAATGCTTTCTTCCCGGCGGACGCTGCCGAATCTTTCGTAAACCAGAATCCGATGAGCAGGTACGACGCCAGGCCAACCCCTTCCCAGCCGATGAACATCAGCAGGTAGTTATTCGCCAACACCAGAGTCAGCATGAAAAACATGAACAGATTCAGGTAGGAGAAAAAACGGTAGTAGCCACCTTCTTCCCACATGTAGCCGACCGAATAGATGTGGATGAGAAAGCCGACACCGGTCACAACCAGCAACATCACCAGCGAGAGCGGGTCAAGATAGAAGGCGAAGTCAGCACTGAATCCGCCAATGCGGATCCAAGGAGCCAGGAATTCCGAATGTGGAATCGTGAAGGACGAAAAACGAGATGCAACGTAAAGCGCCCAGGCGAAGGCGCCCCCGCAAAACGCTAGCGCGACGAGCGAGACTGCCTGATGGGAAGAACGTCGACCAAGCAAGCCATTGATGGCGGCGCCGATCAGCGGCAGTACCGGGATGACCCAAAGTTGTAGGTTCGGCGTCATAGTTTGAGCAGATTCACCTGATCCACGTTCAACGTTTCACGCGTGCGATAGACGGCAATGATGATGGCTAGTCCCACCGCCGCCTCGGCAGCGGCCACCACCATGACAAAGAAGACAAATACTTGTCCGCTCAACGCGTGCCAATGGGCTGCGAAAGCAACGAACGATAGGTTCACGCCATTAAGCATCAGCTCAATCGACATGAAGATCGTAATGATGTTGCGCTTGATCAGAAATCCGGTAACGCCGCAGGCAAACAGGATGCCGCTCAGCACCAGGTAATAAGGAAGTGGGACCATCAGCCTTGCTCCTTCCGTGCCGGGCGGGCTGTCTCTTCACGGCTGGCCAGGACGACCGCGCCCATAATCGCAATCAGGATGAGCACTGAGGTGACTTCGAAGGGCAGCAGGAATTCGTGGAAGAGCAGCTGCGCGATCGTATTGGGTGGACCAGGAAGTGCTCCCACCGAGACCGAGCCGGTTCCGGAATAACGCAGCAGCGCCCAAGCTACCAGAATACTGCCTACCAACATGCCGGGTATGCCAAGGAGGATTGCCACCCGGCTGCCAGGCGTTCGCTCTTCCTCTCCCGCGTTCAGAAGCATGATGGTGAAGACAAAGAGAACCATGATGGCACCCGCGTAGACAATGACCTGAACCGCAGCGACAAACTCGGCGCCCAGCAGCAGGTACTCGACTGCCAACGACGCCAGAACGGCGATCAGCGAAAGCGCGCTGTTGATCGGGTGGCGCTGAATCAGCAGATTCACCGCCCCGGCCACGCAGATCGCGCCAAAAATCGAAAATAGTGCAAGATGAAGCATGAAATAGTTGTCAGGTCTCAGTTCCTCTTCACTCCTTGCTGAGAATCGAGAACTGGGAACCGAGAACCCCTACGCTCTAACCGCCACAATAAATGCCGTAACTACCAGGTTCGCCACCGCCAGCGGGAACAGAAACTTCCAGCCGAAGGCCATCAACTGGTCGTAGCGGAAACGCGGCAATGTCCCGCGCACCCAGATGTACAGAAGCATGAAACAGAAAACCTTCAGCACGAACCAGAACACCGGCAGAATCACCTGCAGCAGGGGCGGACCGAAAATCGGTCCATGCCAGCCCCCGAGAAAGAGCAGCGTCGCCACGCACCCCACCGTAATCATGTTGGCGTACTCCGCCATGAAGAACATGGCAAACTTCATCGCGCTGTACTCGGTGTGATAGCCGGCCACTAGTTCCGTTTCTGCCTCGGGCAAATCGAAGGGCACACGATTCGTTTCCGCATAGGCCGACATCAGATAAATAAAGAAGGCGACTTCCTGGCCGTGAAAAATATTCCAGCGCGGAATGAATCCCCAAAAGTGCCCGGCTTGCGCGTCCACAATCTGGCGCAGGCTGAAGCTGCCCGAGACGATTAGCACTCCGATCAGCGACAGCCCCAGCGAAATTTCGTAGCTCACCATCTGCGCGCTGGCGCGAAGTCCACCAAGTAACGAGTACTTATTGTTCGAAGACCAACCGGCCAGCGCGACCCCATACACCCCCATCGAAGTGATACCCAAAATGACGAGCAGGCCAATATTGAGGTCAGTGATTTGCAGCGGAATGTGCAAGCCCGCCACATCCACCCAATTGCCCACCGGGATCACCGCAATCGAAGTCACAGCGCAAATCAACGAAAGCATCGGCGCCGCGATGTAGAGCGGCTTGTAAACATGTGGTGGCGTCAGGTCCTCTTTAAAGATGAACTTAAGCCCGTCCGCCAGGGGTTGCAGTAGTCCAAATGGGCCGACATATGAAGGTCCCCAGCGATTCTGGATGTGTCCGACGACCTTGCGCTCCAGCCAGACGCTGTAGGCGACTGCGCTGAGCAACACGGCGAACGCGATCACAATCTTGATAACGGACACGGTCACGAAGGTGGTGATGCTCAAAATGCGTTCCTAAGTTGACCTGAGTTGAGACAGCGTCGTTTAGTCGGCAGCGACTTCCGTCTCCACCGGTTTGCGCCGCTGGTTTTCGAGAACCGCGTTCAAAGCTTGCGAATAGCGTCCCAGCGTGCCCGAAGTGAATAAATCGTCGTCTGCGGGCACAATCAATTCGGGATTCTGCAGAATGCCGGGCCCGCCAATGGTTGTGTGCTGGTCTATGCCGGAAAGCAGGTTCCTGCGCGAGACATCGTATCCGGGCACCAGCCGCTGGATTTCATCGAGAATCGCCATGGGATCAAACGGACTCAGCTTTGTTTCCAGGCCGTGGGCTTCCAGCCAGACGCTGTGACGGTCAGCTTCGCCCGACTGCGCACCCCGCGATTGCCCCATGTCGGCATGTGTGCCGCCGCCGAAAGGAACTAGTTTCCGGACGTCAAATCCAATGGCATCGGCGATGCGAACGATGATTTCAAAGTCAGGTTTGGTGCCCGTTATCTCACCGGCTTTCCGCAGCAGCTGGAGGCCGCCGCAGGTGTTGGTAAACGTGCCCGACTTCTCGTAAGCATTGGCTGCCGGCAACACGACGTCGGCGATCAGGGCGGTTTCGGTCAGGAACATGTCCTGCATGACCACAAAACTCTTCGAGAATGCGAACGGGTCGATGTTGAAACGCGCTACCGGATTAGCGCCGACAACATAAAGCGCCTTGAGTTGGCCAGCCTTGGCAGCTTCTACCATCTGAGGAATCGTGAGACCGGGTGCATCGGGCACCGCGCCCCACTCCTCTCGGAATGTCTTCCCTTGAGTTATTGGCAAGTAGCCGGGCAGAAGGTCGGGATAGAGACCCATGTCGGCCGCACCGCGCGAGTTGGCATAGTCGCCGAGGCAGACGAACTTTGCTCCGGAAATACCGGAGCCGAACTTCACCAGCGGGGCAATATCCTTGCCGCGCAGTTCCGCGCCAAAGATGATGACCAAACTCTGCTCGCCGCGCAGTTTCTCGCGCAAAGAAATCAACGTCTCCCGCTGGGTGTGCTCACCGAGGAGAGCGTCGAGCACAGAATCATCTCCTGCAAGAAATGCGGCCAGTTTTGCTTCTGAATTGCCGGGAATCTGCGCGAAGAGTGTTGCCTGCCGGCGCAATTTAATCGGCTGCGAGTTGACGACATAGAGTCGCGAGCGATGCAGCCGGACATTGTTGCGAATCTGCCAGGCGAGCAGCGGATGCTGGTTTGTTGGATCGCTGCCAATTAGCAACATGGCCGGCGCATTGAAGATATCGCGCATGGTGGCCGTGGCGTCGGGCTTACGGGCGAGAGCCGCTGCGAAAGCCGGGAAGTCCCCGGTGCGGTGGTGATCGATGTTGTTACTACCCAGCACCACTCTGGCAAACTTCTGCAGCAGGTAATTTTCTTCGTTGCTGGTCTTGCTGGAGCCGATCACTCCGATAGCCCGGCCGCCCTCTCGATTGCAGATTTCTGCGAACCGTCTTCCCGTCAGCTCAAAAGCTTCTTCCCAAGAGGCAGGCGTCAGTCGGCCATCTTTGCGGATCAGAGGCTGCTTTATGCGCTGATCATTATCGGCAAAGTCGAACCCGTAGCGGCCTTTGATGCACAGGAAATCCCCATTGATGCCGCTCTTGTCGCGATTGTCCCCGCGAACAATCTGCATCCCGGTATCGGCGCGTCGCACACCCAGAGTGGTCTTACATCCATCGGCGCAGAAGGTACAGGTTGTGTCAACGTGCTTCATCTCCCAGGGACGCGTCTTGTAGCGATACGCGCCCGAAGTGAGAGCGCCCACCGGGCAAATGTCGATACACATTCCGCACTCTTCGCATTCCAGGTGATCTTCTTTATTGGGTGCAATCACGGAAACGACGCCGCGATTCTGTATGCCCAACGCCCAGACGTCCATGCCTTCCCCGCACACGCGGACACACCGGTAGCACAGAATGCACCGCGGCCGATCGAAGTAGACAACCGGAGACCACTGCTGCTCGTCCCGGTGATTCTTGATGTCGATGTATTTGGACTCGGCCGCACCATAGGAAAAAGTCATGTCCTGCAATTCGCATTCGCCGCCGGCATCGCAGACCGGGCAATCGAGCGGATGGTTCCCAAGCAGCAGTTCAACCATCGACTTGCGCGCTTGGTGGATCTCCGGCGAATCGGTGGTGACGATCATGCCCTCACCGATCACCGTGGTGCAGGCAGTCTGCAACTTGGGCACCTTCTCGATCTTGACCAGGCACATGCGGCAGGCGCCCTGCAGCGACAAGCCAGGGTAATAACAGAAGGAGGGCACCTCAATGCCTACATTCTTACACGCTTCAATCAGCAGCGTACCCGCAGGTGCCGTGACCTTCTTGCCGTCAACCGTGATGTTCACATCTGGCATAAGTCTCTGGTGTAGCGCCGCCGTCTCGGCGGCTGTTACCGGGGCGTCCCGCCCGTGTGTTGGGCGGCAAAATGCCGCCGCTACGCGAATACTGGCAACTGTTCCACCGTGCCTTGTTCCTCAAACGGGCACGGCCTGCCGTCAAGATGATCTTCGAATTCTTTCCGGAACTTCTTAATGAATGCGATCGTCGGCATTGCAGCCGCGTCGCCCAGCGGGCAGAAGGTTCTGCCCAGCATGTTTTCCGCCAGGTACTGGATGTTGTCGATGTCCTTCCTAACCCCACCTCCGGCATGTAAGCGGGCAAGTGTTTTCTTCAGCCAATCGGTCCCTTCCCGGCAGGGAATGCACCACCCACAGCTCTCGTGCTGGTAAAACTTCATGGTGCGCAGTGCAAATTTCACCATGCACGTGCTGTCATCGAGCACGACCACCCCGCCGGAGCCCAGCATCGAGCCCGCCTTCATCAGCGAATCGAAATCCATAGGCACATCGACTTCCTCAGCCGTAAGACACGGAGTCGACGATCCGCCTGGGACAACCGCCTTCAGTCGGCGGCCGTTGGCAATTCCGCCTGCCACGTCATAAACCATCTTCTTCAGGTTGTAGCCCATAGGCAGCTCGTAAACACCCGGGCGCGCGACGTGACCACTCAGGCAAAACAGACGCGTGCCGCCATTTTTCGGCGGCCCCAAACTGGCATACCACTCCGCGCCACCCAGAATGATGTGTGGGACGCTGGCCAAAGTCTCGGCATTATTAATGATGGTGGGTCCGCCCCAGAGGCCCACGACGGCAGGGAAGGGAGGTCGAATGCGCGGGATTCCGCGTCTTCCTTCCAATGACTCCATCAGGGCTGATTCTTCGCCCACTTCGTAGGCGCCGGCGCCGCCGTGCCAATAAACGTCAAAATCGTAGCCGCTCCCGAAAATGTTCTGGCCCAAAAACCCGCGTGCATAGGCATCCTTGATTGCCTTCTGCATGATGTTCGATAGGTAGCGGTATTCGCCCCGAATGTAGATGTAACCGACGTGGGACTGGACCGAGAGGCCAGCTATCACAACTCCTTCGATGACCGAGTGCGGGTCGTGCTCGAAAAGCAGACGGTCTTTGCAGGTACCGGGTTCGCTCTCGTCGCCATTGCACAACACGTATTTCGGCTTGGGCGATTGCTTCGGCACAAACGACCACTTCATGCCGGTGTTGAATCCCGCACCGCCTCGTCCACGCAGACCCGAGACCTTAACTTCGTTGATGATCGCGTCAGGCTGCATGCCCAGCGCCGTTTGCACGGCCTTGTAGCCGTCCAGCTCCAGGTAGCGATCGATATCGATTGCACCCTGGCCGAAGCGCTTGGAAACGATTCTTACTTCGTCGGGATGGGGAACAAGATCAGCCATGAACATTGTTGGTTTTCGATTGTCGATTTGCGTGAGCCGGTTTCTCAATCAAAAATCAACAATCAAAAATTCCCTTACTGTGCTCCGTTCTTCCTGTACTCCTCCAAAACCCTGTTCATCTTCTCCGGCGTCAGATTCTCGTAGAAGTCGTAGTTCACCTGTGCCGCGGGGGCCCAACTGCAAGCGCCAATGCATTCCACTTCCTCCAAGGAGAACAACCCATCGCGGGTTGTGCCTTTATGGCCAATGCCTAGTTTTCTCTTGCAATGATCCAGGATCTCCTCGCCGCCGCGCAGCATGCAGGCAATGTTGGTGCAGACCTGCACGTTGAATTTTCCGCGGGGCTTGGTCGTAAGCATAGAGTAGTAGCTGATCACGTTGCGGACCTCGAGATCCGTGAGATCGAGTCGCTCGGCCATTTCGGCGATAAGCTCGTCGGTCAGGTAACCCAGTTCATCCTGCGCATAAAGCAGGCTGGGGACCAGCACGGAACGCTTGGTCGGGTAATGGTGGATCATCTCCGCGAAACGTTGTTCGAATTGGTCTGAGAGTCTCACGCGAATTTCGTGTTCGACATTGGGTAATTGAGAAATCGGGTAATTGTGTATTTCAAGACCCAGCCACCACACCTTTCGCGGGTTGGAGCGAAGCAGTAAAGATTGCTGTGAGCTATCTGGCCTCACCTAGCAAATCCGCTGTCTTCTCTCCGGATATAACTCCTGGTGCCGACAACAAACTCGAGCCAAAGCACAGCCTCGTCTGATTCTTCGACCACGATGCCATTTTCGCAATGAACTCTGCTTTCGACCGCGCACACGGCCCGATAATTCGCGGCGACGGAAGTCCCGCATCGGAGCAGTTGTTTCCCGAGTACCTGAGCATCCGTCTTAGTTGGTAAAGATCGAAATAGCATAGTGATCCGCAGCGCAAATGCCTTGGTTCGATCTCGCAACTGCTCAGGTTGCGTAACCACTGGTGTTCCTGATTGCTCAATTTATCAATTTCTCAATTACCCAATCTTAGCGATCGATCTCTCCCAGCACGATGTCGATGCTTCCAATCGCGGCCACAACATCGGCGATCAGGCGGCCTTCGCACATCTTCGGTAGTGTCTGGAGGTTCGCGAGACATGCCGATCTCATGTGAACTCGATAGGGCTTGGCCGTCCCATCACTCACCACGTAGTAGCCCATTTCGCCGCGCGGTGATTCCACCGCCTGATAAACCTCGCCCGCCGGCACCGTGAAGCCTTCCGTAATGATCTTGAAGTGATAGATCATCGCCTCCATTTCCGTCTTCATCTTCTCGCGGTCGGGCAGCACAACTTTGGGCGCATCCGCCTTGATCGGGCCCTCCGGCATGCCTTCCAGTGCCTGCCTAACGATCCCAATCGATTCTCGCAACTCCTGCACGCGAATGATGTAGCGAGCGTAGACGTCGCCTTCATTTGCAATCGGCACCTCGAAACGGAACTTCTTGTAACTCGAGTACGGCATATCGCGCCGCAAGTCGAAATCCACGCCACTGGCGCGCAGCGTAGGACCGGAAGCCCCCAGCGCGAGGGCATCTTCCGCCGTAATACATGCCACGCCCTTGGTACGCATGGTCCAGATCGGATTGTTGGTCAGCAGGTCTTCGTACTCGTCCACCCGGGCAGGGAAGCGGTCGGCGAATTCCTTCACTTTCGCGAAGAACCCCAGCGGCGGTTCCAGAGCCAGGCCGCCGATCCGAAAATAAGAGGTCATCATGCGTTGTCCGCTGACCATCTCGAACAGCCGCAATACGTCTTCGCGCTCGCGGAAACAATACAGGAATACGGTCAGCGCGCCGATATCCATGGCATGCGTGCCCAGCCAGACCAGATGCGAATTAATACGCGTCAACTCGTTGAGCATCACGCGCAGCCACTGTGCGCGTGGTGGGATCTCCAGTCCCAACAACTTCTCTACCGCGAGCACATAGCAGAGATTGTTGGTCATGGGGCAGAGATAGTCGATGCGGTCCGTGAGCGGCACGACTTGCTGGTAGAACTTGGCTTCGCAGGTCTTCTCAATCCCCGTGTGCAGAAATCCGAGGTCCGGCATGATGCGGACCACATTCTCGCCGTCGATCTCCAGCAACAATCTCAGCACGCCGTGAGTCGAGGGGTGCTGCGGGCCCATGTTCAGGATCATGGTGCGATCCTGACCGGGTTCGATGACCGGGGTTGGCACCATGTGGGCCATGACTAGCGGTAGCCCTCCACGGGGTAGTCCTTGCGCAAAGGATGGCCTTCCCAGTCTTCCGGCATTTGGATTCGGCGCAGGTAAGGGTGTCCGGAGAAGCGGATCCCGAAAAGGTCAAAGACCTCACGTTCAAAGAAATTGGCGGCCGGCCAGACGGAAGTTACGGATTCGACGACCGGGCTGCTGCCATTCAGCCGAACTTTCAACCGTACCCGCTCTTTGTTGGGGATCGAGAGTAGCTGGTAGACGACCTCGAACCGAGGTTCCGAGGGATACCAGTCCACGCACGTCACGTCAGAAAGGAAGTTAAACGGGCATTCTGCCTGATCGCGTAGCAGGGCGCAGAGCTCGCGAATGAAAGAGCGTTCGATGTAAATCGTGAGTTCGTCGCGATCGCACTTGGCCGCTTCGACGGCAGCAGGATTCCAGGCCAGAATGCGTGCCAGCGCCGGATGGCTCTTGAGTTGCTCGACATCAGTGATGGCGGGCTGGAGAGGCATCTAACTTCCCCCTCGCACTCGAGACCCGCCCCAGTCCAGAACTCCTTTTTTCCAGATGTAGAAGAATCCGACCAGCACAATGCCGATGTACACGAGCATCTCCCAGAACCCGAACATCTTGAGGTCGCGCAGGATGACCGCCCAGGGATAGAGGAAAACTGCCTCCACGTCGAACAGAATGAACATCATGCCCACTAGATAGAATTTGACCGAGAAGCGTTCCCGGGCGTCACCCACAGGGGTCATGCCGCATTCGTAGGGAGAGAGTTTGGCGCGAGTAGGTTTGCGGTAGCCGAGAATCGCCGACAGAACTACGATTGCCGTCGCCAGCAAGCATGCCACGAGGAAGTGAATCAGTAACGGCAAATAGCGGGCGAAGTAATTGTCCGGCATAGAGGAGCTGTATATAATTCCGGCACAGACACGACGCTAAACAATCTAGATTAGAGTTCGCATCCGTTCAGTGTCAAGCGAGCGGGCGGAGTCGCTGGGCATGAGGTTGCTATGGGGAGTTTCCGCCGGATGATTGGCGCAATCAGCAAGAAAGATCCCATGATTTTCGGGTTCAACACCGACGTGAAGCACGGCGATACTGTCTACCACGTGCAAAGCGAAGCCCGCCAGAGCGAGTTCTTGTTTCAGACCCAGGTGTTTGTGCGCGGCCGCTGCATCGGCAAACGGGCAACTTCTTACGCCGACCGCGCCATCGATCCGTTCTTTACCGACAAGCAGAAAGAAGCCATGCTCCGCGACCAGCACCGTTATGTCCTGGATGCCATCCGGGAAGGGAAACTGGAGAGCGTCCTTGACAAGCGCGAGAGTCCCGAAGCATTAGCAGCCGTCAAGGAACTGGATCTGGAATGGGTTAATGCTGACTCGGTGCACGCGAACGGAGGTCTGGTCATAAAGCTGCGCGTCACCGAAGGCGGAGCGGTCGTCGAAGGCGCCAATCTGGTTTCGCGTTTCGGACGGCCGGAACGAGAGCCCTTATATTCCCAAGCGGTTAGCGACGCGAGCGGCACTGCCGAGATCAAGCTGGAGCTGGAAGAATCCGCGCTCGCCGATTCTTCTGTCCTGGTGCAGGCCGATTACAAGGGCCGCACCACCACCCGCAAGTTCCGGCTAAAGAAAGCTGGGTAGCGCCGGTCTCAAGCCAGTCATAGCGAACCATCGGGGCCGCTTTCCTTTACCGATGGTCATAGGGGTTTCGCTCTTAGCGCGTGACAAATTTCCACGCAACAACCATCACAACCAGGACGATCCCGGCCACATACCCCCAAGCCCGTCCCTTTTGAAGCTTTTCTTGGTCTATCATCAAATACCCCGCAACGCTGAACTAATTACCATGCCATAAACCCGGATGCTAAAGCGAGGCTGTGGATATTGCAGCTGCCCACCAGCTGTCCTCGTCCTACCTTGCTCCAATCTAGTTCGCTTGCGACAATCAATACGAAATGAAACTGCAGATCAACGGGGAAGAGAAGAGCATCGAGTGCCCGCTGACGCTGGTCGCGTTGATCGAACAAATGGGCATGAAGCCGGACCGTGTCGCCATAGAGTTGAACCGGGAGATCGTGCCTCGCGACCAGTGGCCGCAAATCAATCTTTCTGAGGGCGACCGGCTGGAAATCGTGCATTTTGTCGGCGGCGGCAGCTCGCATCCTAGTCGCTGCACTATGTCGTCATCCTGAACCGCCGTAAGTCGGTGAAGGATCTTGCGTGCAGCATCAAGACTCTCCTTGCGCGCGCCAGACGCTTCGCGGCCAAGCGCCATCTTCGCCCGCAGGAACTCCCCTAGTCACCTCCAAAATCCACAAATCTATTCTTGACAGGGGACATTCCAACCCTAAAATGTTTTAAACATTATTTACAATTCTTGTTTAAAACATTTCGAGAGCTGAATGGACAAGCAGTTCACATCCAATGAAGTAGTAGCACTCACGGGCATCACACCCCGGCAGCTGCAGTGGTGGGACGAGCGCGGAATTGTGGTTCCGGCTCGGGAAGGGCATCGCCGCCTCTATTCCATGGGCGATGTGGCGGAAGTAGCGGTCATCTGTGAATTGCGGGGTCGAAGCTTCCCTCTGCAACGTGTGCGCAAGGTGATGCGTTTCTTGCAGCGGGAGTTCGGCAGAAGACTGGCGGAAACCGTGAGCGGCGCCTCCGAGTATCACCTGCTCACGGATGGAAAGGCCATTTATCTGGAAACGTCGGCACGTCAAATCGTCGACATTCTAGAAAATGCCCGGCAACCGATGCTGGCCATCTGCCTCAGTGACACGGTTCGCCAGGTACAAGCAGAGGTCCGAGGTGCCAAGAAGCGGAGCGGTTCCGTTTCGGCTGGACGCAGAAGGAAAACGGCTTCATAGCAGGAAATTTGGATCCACTGGAGGCGACATGGTCGGAGAACTGAATGTCCTGAGTGAATGGATCCCCGAATATATGGAGCCGGGCACGATTTTCGTGCTGGAGAATGCCGGCGAGGTGGGTGAAAAGGAAGATCCCTACTGGGCTGTCCTGTCCTGCCCCGACTGCGGCACATTGGGCCTGATCACGCGCAAGCAGATCGCAGGTTTGTTGCCGGTCATTTGCGGGTCGGGCCAATGCTCCGCCCAGTTCTTTATCAACGACAGCGATATCGTGCCTAGAAAGGCGTTCTAAACCGAATCGTTGTCATCCTGAGCTAGCGAAGGATCTCAGCCTTTCGCCGTTGACGACCAACGCTTGTCATTCCAATCAAACCGGCTTCAGCCGGTGAGGGATCTGCTTTTCGTAGGAACCACAAAAGCAGATTCCTCGCTTCGCTGGATGACAAGAGAGCAAGGAGCTCGGAATGACAAGGACGAGAAAGCTCGTGTGGGGACGGGCGCCCCGCCCGTCCGGCGGGGCGAAGCTCCGCCGCCGCGCTTATCACTACCCACACTTTGTCATGCTGAGCGAAGAGAAGGATCTCAGCACTTTCTCTAACTTCTTCCTGCTTTAACCTTGTCCAGCGGTATCGGCACCTGCTCCACAATTTCTATTCCGAAACCTTCCAGCGCGGCCACTCTTCGGGGATGGTTGGTCAGCAACCGAATACGCCGCAGGTTCAGATCAGAGAGGATCTGCGCCCCAATACCGATTTCGCGTTGTGTCTTACGCTCGCTTTCAGGAAGAGATGGCAGCCGTTTGTCGCGATGGAACGCAAGCAACGTTTTCTCGCCGATCCACTCGACGGAAAATCCCTTTGAGGTCTGATGCAGGTAGATAAGTGCACCACGCCCTTCCTGAGCGATCGCTCGCATCGAACCTTCGATGGTGGGATGGCAATCGCAACTGGTAGCGCCGAAGACGTCGCCCATCAGGCAGTGTGCATGCATTCGGACTAGGACTGGCGCCGAGCTGTTTTCGATCTCTCCTCGGACCAGCGCAACATGGGACTCACCGCCATCCACCTCGCTCTCGTACGCAACCAGGCGGAACTCACCATAAAGGGTGTCCACCAGCGCCTCGCCAACCCGGTGCACGTAACGCTCGTGCGCCATGCGGTAGCGAATGAGCTCGGCTACTGTGAGCATTCTCATCTCATGCATGCGGCAGAACTCGATCAGGTCGGGAACACGAGCCATCGAGCCATCGTCCTTCATGATTTCGCAGATAATTCCTGCGGGGACGAGGCCGGCAAGACGAGCGAGGTCGACCGAGGCTTCCGTCTGCCCGGCGCGTACCAGAACGCCGCCCTTGCGGGCGCGCAACGGGAAGACATGCCCCGGCCGAGCCAAGTCTGCTGGACGGGTTGCAGGATCGATAGCGACTCGGATGGTGCGCGCACGATCGTAGGCCGAGATGCCGGTAGTGACGCCTTCGCGTGCATCAATCGCCTCGCAGAAGGCTGTGCCGTACTGCGAGGTGTTCTCGGCGGTCATGGGGCCGATGCGCAGGTGCTCCAGCCGCTCCTCGGTCATCGCCAGGCAGATCAGGCCTCGCCCATATTTGGCCATGAAGTTGATTGCTTCGGGAGTGACCTTCTCGGCGGCGAGAGTAAGGTCGCCTTCATTCTCGCGGTCTTCGTCATCCACGACCACAATCATGCGGCCGGTGCGAATTTCTTCAATCGCGGTGGGAACATCCGTGAAGGGCGACTGCAGCGTCATTCTGAAACCGATTGTAGCAAAAACAGTGCAGACCTATGCCGCCCTCCCATGCAGGTCGGAGAGCGTCAAATCTCGGAGGCGTGTATTCCTGTTTCTGAGGCGGGACGCGAAGGGGCTTTCGGGAATCCCAAATCCGATTTCCAGCAAGCGCATTTACATCACGCGGGGCGGATTGGGGAACAGCAAAGGTTCCAGCACCATCCGGCGAGCCCGCTCGAGTGTGATGCGCTCATCGGAGGAATACAAATCGGCGCCCGCCGGGTGCGATTTTCGCATGGCGAAGAAGCCTCCTTCCGGCACGGCTATGTTCTCTGTTCGGCTTCATAAGTGTACTGGATGGTATGGGCCTCTGGATCAACCGTAATCGTGGCGGCGACTCCCGCAGGAGGGTTGGAAATCCGGCACTCGTTTTGTTGCTGACTGATTTCTGCTTCACCGCCCAGCTCGCGGTACTCCTCCACATCTCACTGCAACCCCGTTCAGGAACTCAGCCCATTTGCGATCGGCGAGCAGCTCAGACCGGACCTCGTCAGCGCCCCGATCATTTTGGTCGCGATTGTGGGACTGCACGCGACGCTCGAATTGTTTTTTATCCAGCCCACAAGCTGAACCACTCTATGCGAATAATTTTCAGATGCCGGTGCCCCGGCGAGAGGTAGGCTGACGGGCCCGATCGAGCGACACTGAAGTTGGGGGGTATTTTGCTGATGGCGGGAAAATCAGAGATTAGTCGAAGCGCCTGGATGACATCGTTAATTGCAGGATTACACTCAACCTACGCCATCCCGCGCTTATGTTCCCGGAGCCGACGATAAGTCTCAATGCGGCGGCTCAGTTGTCGCTTCACTTGTTCTTGTTCTCGGCGCGCCGCTAGTTCCACCTTGTTGATTAGCCTGGCCAGCTCCTCCGGATCTTTCTTGTTGATCCTTTCGGGCCGGAGTTCGTTCCAATCCTGTTCGTCCAGTACCATGATTTCCTCTCTGTGAGCGCTTTCCGACAGGTCCCTCCAGCTACCTGAAACGACCCCTTGCGCGCTACTCCGCGAGTGAACCTCCCGAAGGCGCCGCGGTCGACACGGGGAACTCCTCATCATCGTCGTCTGAGCGGGGCTCTTCAAGGTTCAGGATGGGTGCTGCAGGGCTAAGAGCTTGAACAATATTGTTGCGCACGGCATATAGAACGACCTCGCTAATCGAGTGCAGCCCCAGTTTTCCCATGATATTGCTGCGGTGAGTCTCTGCCGTCTTCACGCTCAAACTAAGAATCAATGCAACTTCCTTGGTGCTTTTTCCTTCCGCCAATAGCTGCACGACTTGGCGCTCGCGCCGAGTCAGGACGTCTTTGCCACGCCCACGATGGCGGCCTCTCATGGTGCTCCCCAAGCACGTCTGCGCCACCCGGGTGGAGAAGAACGTGGAGTTGTGTTGCAGCGCTTCGACAGCGCTGATCAGCTCCCGTGCGGCATCGGACTTCAGAATCAGCCCTTTGGCGCCCGTTTCCCGCACAGCCCGTATGACTTGTTCGGACTCGTAGATCGTCATGAAGAGGATTTTCTGGTGAGGCGCGCGGCGCAAGATCTGCCGCGCTGCATCGAGACCGTTCAGGTTCGGCATTCCGATGTCGAGAGCGACGATATCCGGCTTCAACTCGGACACCTTACTCACCGCTTCCCAACCATCCGCGGCTTCCCCGCAGACTTCCCATCCTGGTCGCGACTCCAGCAGCACACGTAACCCGTGCCGCACAACTTCGTGGTCATCAGCAATTAGAATGCGGAGCTTAGGCATTCACTTCCTCCTTCGCATCGAGGCAAACTTGCGGCCAGAGGCGGATCTTCGACCCCCAGGATTCTGCAATCGCGCCCGGAACATCCGCTTCCCGCACCCGGGGGGAACATGACGGGTTCCGCATACTCCAAATCTTAGGGATGGAAGCAGGGAACGACAATTAGCCATGTAATGGCCTTTGCAGGGAAAGATAACCAATGCAGGATAGGTAAAGTGCCCTAATGGGCTGTGGAAAAGCTCAGAGACGAACAGCTAAGCGGCAATCAACCCGGCGCGAATGGCGTAGCGCACAAGTCCCGCAGTCTCATGAATATCCAGTTTCCTCATCAGGCTGGCGCGGTGTGCAGAGGCGGTCTTGACGCTAATTCCCAGCGTAGTAGCAACTTCCTTGGTGCTCTTTCCCTGGGCTACCAGTTGGAGGACCTGCGTCTCGCGGGAACTGAGGCTGGAATGAGCCGGCTCATGGCCTCCGGCTTGGTAGGCTTTCACCACGACCTGAGAGACTTCGGGCCCAAGATAGGTAGAGCCGGCGGAGACCTCTCGAATCGCCTCGATCAGGTCTTTTCCCGCACGCGATTTTAGAATGTAGCCGGAAACACCTGCCCGCAGCGCGTCCAGCACATACTGGTCGTCACGATACATCGTGAGAATGATGGTGCGCGTGAACGGGGAAACCTTCGCGATCTCCCGGCACGCCTGAATGCCGCTGAGCAGAGGCATGGACAGATCCAGTACCGCGATCGCCGGCTTAAGGTCGTTGGCCAGCCGGACCGCTTCGTAGCCATCCGAGGCTTCACCCACGATCTGGAACCCGTGGTCTTCCAACAGGGCCCGGAAGCCTTCCCGAACTACTTCGTGATCGTCGGCGAGTAGAATCCGCACCGGCATGAGGTTTTTGCCTTCCATGGTTGAAGTGGCGGGCGGGCATTCTTCTTTCATAGCGCGACTCGATGCGAGCAGGACGAAAAACAGCTTGGCAATTGTTGTCCGTAAGCAGACACACCGTAAATACAGACAATACTGTAGGGATATCATGGCGCGCTCGCTGCAGCCTTATAATTCTTTGTTTCAAACGTCAATCCAGTGCGCACGAGGGTGTTATGCCAAATCGCTATGCCGTTGCCGCCCTGCTGTTCACGATGGCCCTGTTGGCTGCAACCAGCCCGTTGCAGATTGAAATTAAGGAGTACGACATTCCTACCCCGCACGCTCGCCCCCATGATCCTGCCGTCGGTGCCGACGATGCTCTGTGGGTGACCGAACAGATGGCCAACAAGCTTGGGCGCCTGGATCTCAAGACCGGGCAATTTCGCGAATATCCGCTGAAAACCCCGGATTCCGGCCCCCATGGGCTGGTCGCCGACAAGGACGGCAACATCTGGTTTGCGGCTATTTTTAAGGGATATATCGGCAAGCTCGATCCAAGAACCGGCACGGTTACCGAATATCGCATTCCTGATCCGCGGGCCAAAGATCCCCACACCCCTGTGTTCGATCAGTCGGGAATTTTGTGGTTCACCCTCGAAGAGTCGAACTTCATCGGGCGGCTGGACCCGAAAACGGGTGAGATTAAGGTCAAAGAAGTTCCGACGGCCCAGGCCGTGCCCTACGGCATTGTCGTGACCTCCGAAGGCACTCCCTTTTTCTGCGAATTCGGCACCAATCAATTGGCCAGCGTCGATCCTAAGTCGATGGCCATCCGCGAATATCAGCTGCCCGAGGGCGCCCGGCCTCGCCGTTTGACTCTGGCCACCGACAACACTATTTACTACTCCGATTATGCCCGCGGATACCTGGGACACTTTGATCCCCGAACCGGAAAGGTTCAAGAATGGGCTTCGCCTGGAGGTTCTGGTTCCCGGCCCTACGGCATCACGACCACGCCGGACGGTATGATCTGGTATAGCGAGTCTGGTGTGCAGCCCAACACCTTGGTGCGCTTCGATCCGAAAACGAAGACATTTGCCGAGCGCGCAATTCCTTCCGGCGGAGGCGTGGTTCGCAATATGGCAGCCACCTCGGACGGACGAGTCTACTTGGCTTGCAGCGGCGTGAACAAGGTGGCGGTCGTAACCCCAGCGGACAGCAGTCACAGAGCAAACCGAAACGAGCAGGTAAAATGATGTCAATCCTTATGTCTGGGCAAACCGCGACAGCCGAAGTGTGGGACCGCTGGATAGGTCAGTCGGTTAACGGCAAATTCCCTCTACGCCAGCGCTTGGGCGGCTCGGACCATAGCGCTGCCTTTGCGACGGTGCGCGATGGCCAGAAGGCTACGATAAAGCTGGTTCCGGCCGACTTGGCGAACGTGGACCGCCACCTGGCTCGCTGGCACCTGGGCGCACAACTCTCGCATCCTCATCTAATCCGGCTGTTTGAGGTTGGCCGCTGCCGACTCGGCAATAACGAGTTCATCTTTGCCGTAATGGAGTACGCGGAAGAAAACCTGGCGCAGATTCTCCCCAATCGTGCACTGACTGCCGCCGAGACACGCGACATACTGGAGCCGACCCTTGAGGCGCTGGCGTACCTTCACGGGCACGGTCTCGTACACGGTCACATCAAGCCACCCAACATCCTGGCGGTCAAAGAACAGCTAAAGCTCTCCCGCGATGAACTCTTGCGCCCCGGCGAACCGAATCAAGCAGCAGGGAAGACCGGTGCCTACGATCCGCCGGAGCGTGCAACCGGAACAGTCTCGCCGGCCGGGGACCTATGGTCACTAGGTATCACACTGGTCGAAGCATTGACACAACGTCGGCCTCCCTTCAATGCCAAGGGCGATCCGATGGTGCCGCAGAGTTTGCCGGAGCCTTTTCGCGAAATTGTGAATGAATGTTTGCGCCGTGATCCTCAGCAGCGGGCCACGGTTGCAGCAATCAGGGCAAAGCTCAAACAGATATCGCCCGGGCGCACAGAGACCAATTCGAAATCTCGCGAGGCTCGGCCGAAACACCGCCTGATTCTTCCAATCGTAGCGGCCTTCGTGATCATTGCGGTGTTGGTAGCGCGTCCGCGATTCTCGCATCGAACTCCGGAGCCTGCGAAGACTGCTCCGACAGCGACGTCTCAACCGAAAGCTCAGCCGAAAGCAGAACCGAGCCTGACTCCGAACTCAGCGGGGCAGTTCGCGGGGACCGCTCCGCCAGCCAAGCCTAGCCCTGCTCGGCCGCAGACTGGCGGCGCGAAAGTTGCTGAAACCGTTAACACCCCGCCGTCGTCCGGCATCATCGAGCGCGTCTTGCCTAGGGTTCCCGAGAGTGCCAGACACACAATTGAAGGAACGGTGCGCGTCGGCGTCAGAGTGCATGTCAATCCTTCTGGGAACGTCGGAGGCGCGGAGTTCGACTCCCCTGGGCCGAGCCGTTACTTCGCACATCTGGCCATGCAGGCGGCGCAGAAGTGGAAATTCGCACCGGCGCCGGAACCGCGAGACTGGGTTTTACGCTTCAGCTTTCAGAGAACCGGAACCAACGTCTCTCCGGTCCAGGTAGCGCGCTAGCAGCGTTCTCAAGTGAACCGCACGTCCTAACCCTGTCCTCCACCTTTTTACACTGTGCAGTTCCTCCCAACTATGTAAGGATTGCCTCCCTGTCTGACTTTCCCTCTAAATGCCTTAGTCGGCGGCCTCTAGCTTTTGGCACGGATCGTGCCCATTGTTCTGGATATGCAAAAAAGTTCCCTCGGCATGGCGCAGCCGTAAGTGATTGATTTTTGTCTGCTCGGAGGCTTGACTCGGAGGAAAAGGAGCGTGCCATGGCCCAAAGATCTTTAATCCTCTGCCTCGATGATGAACCAAACGCACTGGACGGACGCAAGGAATTGTTGGAGGGGTATGGATGCGAGGTGCTGGTCACCACCAGCCCACAAGAAGCTTTGCAGCTATTTGGCACGAATCCAGTGGACCTGGTCCTGTTAGATTTTCATATGCCGGAAATGAACGGAGATGTTGTCGCGCAACAAATGAAGGCCAGCAAAGGTGATGTTCCAATCGCCATGCTGTCGGCCGACGAAGAACTTTCTGAAAGCTTGCTGCAATCGGTGGACGCTTTCATCTCCAAAAGCGCCCCCCCTCGCCATCTGTTGAAGGTTGTCGAGCAGTTGTTGAACCTGCGAACCCTGTTTGCTCCCCTCGATGATTCGGAAACGGAAGAGCGGCCAAAACGCAGTGCATAAGTTACGCGGCGAGGTCAATCTTGGTGATGTCATGTGGTTCGTGTTTCTCTTCCAGCTTGCCCTCGTTGCTCATTTTGGCCAGTTCAGAGTTTAGTTCGGCGCCCACCAGCATGGCAAAGCCCGTCCAGTACAGCCACATCATCAACGCAATGGCGGCGCCCAGCGTGCCATACGTCTTATTGAAATTCGCAAAGTGGCGAAAGTAGATTCCCAACAAATACGACAAGCCAATCCAGGACCCGACCGCCAGCGCTGCGCCTGGTAGCGTTGCGCCAAAGCGTTGTTTCACGTTGGGGGCAAGAAAATAAAGCGCCTCAACGGCAAGAACGGTGAATCCCACGGCGACAGTCCAGTGAATGTAGGGCCACAGAAAAACAAAAAGATCGGAAAGGTGAACCCGGGCTGCAAGCCATGCGCCAAAACGTGGACCCACGACCATCACCGAGAGCGCAATCAGCAACAGAGCTCCGGTGAGAAACGCCAAACCGATCGCCAAAGGTCGCGTCTTCCAGAACGGACGTTCACCCTCGACTTCATAAGCCAGATCCAGAGCTTCGATCGCCGCGGCAAAACCACCCGAAGCCGCCCACAGGGCGCCCAGAATTCCAAACGATAGAAAGGTTCCACGGTTAGGCGTGATCACGTCCCAGCACTCTGCGGACCAGGCCCATGCTGTCGGCAGGCAAAAAACGCGACATCAGTGCCAAAGCCTGATTGAAAAGGTCCGGCACGGGCAAATACGCCACGACGGCGGAGAGGAAGATCAAGGCTGGGAATAGCGACAATACAAAGTAGTAGGACAAAGCTGCAGCCATTTGCAGAGTGTGGTTCCGCAGCATATCGCTGTATGTTCGAACCAGTGCTCGTCTTACCTTAGCCATCCACACGAAACCCTTAGATGCGGGCAAGCTCTGGGAATGTTTTCGAGGCACATATTTCCGGGGCTGCTGAGCAGGGTACGTTGAAGTCTAACCCGTGAGAATCACGGCTCCCGCAACACGCCCAATTCACGTAGCGATTCACTTGTGAGCCCCGCGGAACAAGGCGCCCAACGCGCGTCCTACCCACCGGATCACCACCACGATGACGATCAGCAACCACCTTACAATGGCCGACGCCAGGTAATGATGCTGGGTTGCAAACCAGGTCAGAAAAATCGCGAAGGCGTCTTCACCCAGGCTGAGTGAGATATTTGGATAGGGGTCCGGGAGAAGGAGTGACAGCGGCGCGAACTGGGTCTTTCCGCCATGTGCCGCGGATGCGATGAGGCCGCCCGGGCGAGCGCCGCCGGCAGCTGATTTGTCGGTATGTAGGGCATCCCAGATCAGGTGGAAGGCAGGAATCTTGTCGGCGAAGAACTCCACGACGAATAGCAGTCTACAGATGCCGATAACGTACCAACTCGTGAGAATGTGAAGGGCGGGGGAAGCGATACCAGGCCGGTCCGCGATAGCAGCTCCAGAGTCGCCACCGTCGCGTAAACATTGAGCCCGGCAGCGAAGCAGGTAGCAGCCAGCACCCCGGCTAGTTCCTCGGGTGGCAGGTTCACCGGCATAGGCATCCGAATCGCGGCCCAGAGAAGCCCCAAGTAAAAAAGGCCGCCTCATCGGCGACCCTCAAAGCCCACAACACTCCTAGTTAGAAGTTAGAGCGTCGATTCGATCTCAAATCCCCAAGCTTCCAACAGCGGCTCCGGAATGTACTTGGAGTTCTTGTTGCGGCGAGCCCACTCGCGTAGGCGGGTAGATCGGAGGTACTGATCGGGGGCAAGCTTGTACTCGCGCACCACCTGTTCGAATTCAGTAATGGTAGGGGTAATTGGCCCGATCGGCTCAGGCTTGCCCCAGTTCGGATTTCCACGTCGCTTTGCCATGAAGATTATGTCCCTCTTACTTGAAATGAATTCGACTTCTTCCCGCACTAGCTCTTGAAGTTAGATTCGCGTGACCACGTCTCGGATTCACGCAACTACTTGCGCTTCCAGAACTAAACCGGAGGCCCTACTACTCGGAACCTTGGTGGGAAAAGGAAACATAAGATTCTAGGTCAATTTTCGACCTAAGTCAAACAGAATCAAGCCCAAACTTGGTGAATTTGATAGGTCCTAACTCAAAGGTACCAAAAGAGTTAAGGTCCCCTTTTGGAACACCTTCCGCTTCCGACCCCGCTTGCAACTGAAAGCAGCGGCCGCACCGGGATTTCAGCTTACCCAAGGCGCCGCCAAGACAATACCTGCAGAATTAACGCAACTGATTGAAAAAATTAGCTTGCCTTACACCAGAACTTCGGGAACTTCCATGTTGCCTTGGCGGAAACAGGCCGCGAATGCTTCCACGACCTTAGGATCGAAGTCGGAGCCGGCGCTCTTCACGATAGCTTCTTTGGCTTCAAACGGTGACATCGCCTTCCGGTAGGGCCGGTCGCTGGTCAGAGAGTCGTAGACATCGGCCACCGACAGAATGCGGGCTTCCAGGGGAATCTCCTGGCCCTGCGCAGAGTGGTAGCCTGTGCCGTCAAACTTGTCATGGTGCGCCAGAATGATGGGTATAACCCGCCCCAGCGGCCCGCCCACCGGTCGCAACATCTGGACGCCAAGCTCGACGTGTTTCTGTACATCTTGATATTCGTCGGAAGTTAGGCGCGCGGCCTTATAAAGAATTTCGCGGCTGACGTCGAGCTTGCCTAGGTCGTGCAGCAGCGCGGCGGCCCGGATATCCTCTATCCGCTCGGCCGACAAGCCCAGCTGCGAACCAAGGGCACCGGCATACACCGAGACCCGGTAGGAGTGGTTTTGCGTGTACTTATCCTTGGAAATGAACTGGCTCAGGATAATCAGAATGCCGTGGTATGTGTTGCGCAGTTCCGTAAAGTGCTTTTGCTTGTGCTCATACAGCGTGCCCATCGCGTAGGCGTTCACCATCAGGATGCCGCCCCAGAGCGCAATATCGAACCACTTTTCGGCGACAGGCAGATCGCTCGCACGCCGGGCGAAGAGCACTGGATTGAAGTACGTGATCAGCACAACGACGAGAACGCTGCCCAGGGCGGTTAGGGTCGCATGACGCCGCCCGTAAACGTAAGCCGAAAACAATGTGGGCAGGGTATACAGCCCTAGCAACATGCGATGCGAGTCGAGCATAGAGTTCAGCAGGGCAGCCAACAAGAAGAGCGAAAGCAGGAGCCACAGCTCGCGGTTTACATCGGCGAAACGCCTCACACTAGCAGCGGTGAAACGCCTCACTGGGGAAACGGGGGAAGGCATCTTCGCGCTTGCCTCACCTTGCTCCACCGTACCAACATCCATCGACCCCATACTTTTACTCCAGTCGCATCAAGCAGAAGGGCGATCCAGGAACAGAACTCGACCTGCTCTCCCCAATAATCGATAGTAATCTACCTCCCCAAAGGAGCAAGTTACCCCCGTAATGGAAGGGTACTTTCGGTCGTTGACGCGCTGCTAGACACCCCGTACAGTGCGTGCGAGGAGGCACCGTGAAAGATATTAACGAAGTGCTGCGCCGCAAGAAGACCCAACTGGAAGCCCTGGGCAAGCAGATCACTCAGTTGCAGGAAGCGGCTGAGAACCTGCGCTCCATCGCCCACCTCCTGCAGGACGACGAGAACGAACAGGGTCATCCGGCCGGGCGCTAGTCTGAATGGTCCGGCAATCGCTCCAGTAGCTTTCCTCCCCTTTGTACCGGTGGTATGTGATTACTGCAGTAACTTGGCCGGTAACCGCTGCCGTCCTACGATGTGAATCGGCTATGAATCTGCAATCGCTGGTGTTGTGCTCCGACGAGAGGATCGTGCGCGTGCTGCGTCGTGTGCTCAACGACCTGGAAATTAGCATGGAGCATTGCTCCGATCCGGAAGTGGCTGGCCTCAAGCTGAGCCGCCGGAGATTCGAAGCCGTGATCGTCGATTGCCAAAATCCTCAAATGGCCGGACAGATTCTTAAAGCTGCCCGCAACGCACCCTCCAACAAGAATGCCGTAGCCGTAGCCCTGATTGACAGCCAAAGCGATGTCCGTAGCGCCTTCGAACTGGGGGCGCACTTTGTTCTCTACAAGCCGATTTCCGCGGAACGGGCCAAGTCCAGTTTTCGCGCAGCCCGGGCGTTGATGAAGTGCGAACGTCGCCGCGCGGCACGCATTCCGGTCGAGATGCCGATCATGTACAAGTTCAAGAGCAGCGATGGCACCGGACTGGAGCGCACGGTCAGCTCTGATTTGAGCGAGGACGGAATCGGAGTTCGCCTGAACCGGCGCCATCGTGATCGTGGGCCGATGCACCTGCAATTCAAACTCCCTGGCACGAAAGCTCTGATTGAAGCCGAAGCTGAGCTGGCGTGGGAAAATCCCAACGGTCAGGCGGGAATCCGTTTTCTTGATTTGCCGGCTGCACCGCGGCAGGAATTGAAGAGCTGGCTGAAGGCAAATTCGCCCGAACCCGAGGAAGACGATCCGCCGGCGCGCTGCAAACTGACGGACCTCAGCCTCGGTGGGTGCTACCTCGAAACCGCCTCGCCTTTTCCGGCGCAGGCCCGCGTGGCATTGTCAATGCGTGTAGGTGAGTTGCAGGTTCATGCCACGGGCTTGGTGCGCGTGATGCACCCGGATGTGGGCATGGGTGTCGCTTTCATTCAGAGGACTCCCGAGCAACGCCAGGAAGTGGAGAAGTTTATACACACACTGATGGAGAGTAATGGCGCGATCCCCGAATTGCTCGTCGAACCGGAGGGCCTGGAGCCAATTAGTCCAACAGCACTTCAGGAAGTGGCAGAAGGGCTGAAAGCAGAAAGCGCTGACGATCCCCTGCTGGAACTCTTTGAGCACAAGGCGAACCTGCCCACGGCCGATTTCCTGAATGAACTCCGCAAGCAACGCCGCTCAGAATCGGTCGACGAGCCAGAAACTATCCTGCCGGTTTGACCTCAGCGGTATTTATAATTCCAGTGTGAGTGATCTATTCTGGTTTCTCGGTATCTTCGCCGCATACCTATTCGTGACCCAGTGGCTTCTACCCAAGCTGGGTGTGCCCACCTGACGGTCTGCAAATTGCTCTGCCGGGGACCGGCAGCCGGAATCCACGCAGCACTCCCTCTCGCCCGACTAGCGCCAAGCTGGCCGGAGGTAGCTGACAAGCCATCCTGCGAGCAGCGAGCGAGGGATATGCATCTGTGGTGCTATCCCTCTGGCCCTGCATTATGGCCCCGATAACTGGGCGCGCTTTAAGAGATCGACTTCCACCTCATCGACCTCTGTCCCACGCGTCAAAAGGTCAGTAGTACGACATCTTTCTGGGCAGCCTTTTGGCGTCGTCCGTCTCACAGGCTCCCTTCTTGCCTTTGCCAGCAGGCGAACATTTGGGCTGAGGAGGCTCTTTTCTGGCCGCTGAAATCAGCTCACAGATTTTTCCCGCAGCTTCCGGGATCGAGTTTATGGTGGTCGTGTTAATGACCGAGCCTGACTTGTCGACTACCACATAACTGATAGTGTACTGCTCGAGCAAGTGGGCGACGTAGAATTGGACCGTGAAGTTAGCGTTATCACCTTGCAACTTTACCGTCGAACAGCCTTTTTGCTGCGAGAACGCATGCGATATGGTACTGAAGTAAGAGTCTTCACGTGCCGTGAGATCTCCACTGGAAGTCTTAGTTACGGTGATCGAGCCACCCTCCTTCAAGAACAGGCTTTGGCCCTGTGCGGGCTGTCCGACGTGGTGAGGCGGTAAGTCTCCGACAGGCCGACCCTCCTTCAAGGACAGCCTTTGGCCCTGTGCGGGCTGCCCGACCATCAATACCAGGCCCATCATGAGTACGAATGACGAACCAATTTTCCCAGCTGACAAAAACTTCATCGTTCCTCCTGTAAATGCAGCCCTCGGGCTGCATAAAGATCTCCTGGCCCGCGTCAGTGGCGGACAGGTCTTAAAGGCAGAGACAGTTCATTCCGCGTCGTTAGCTACCCGCGCAGATTCGACTGGGAGAGGCAAGAACTTGGGAGAGGCAAAACCGGGGAGACAGAACTGTGAGGGAATCCAGATAACTTCCACTTCCGTACGGCTAGTGTACCTGCCCGAGAGCGTCTGAATCAATTTATTTTTTCGCTCTGCTCGGGTCACAAGCAATCGTCTGGTCAAGAGTCTTCTGGTTGTCGAAACTGACCTCGAAACAGCGGCCATGGACATCTTGGCGCCAGACCGTTAAGTTCGGAACTTCGATCACCGCCGCGGATTTGATCGGATGCTCCGATCGCGTCACCGGCCGTTGCATGAGCATCAACAACATTACCAGGTACATTTCTGAGCCTCGTTTTGCAAGCTTTTTGGGGGCTATCTCAGCCAAGGCTGGACAATTTGGGCTAGACCGTACCGAGCACTTTTGCTGCCACTCGAGGCTTTCGAGCAAGACGACTACTCAACGGAGTGCAACCTAGCCGGAAGGCAATTCACGGCGAGTGTGCAATTCAGTGCATAAGAGAAAGAAAGTCATCATGTCATTTTTAATGCCAGCCGAAAATGGTCGCCAAAGAATTACTTTGGTAATTGCGGACGAAGCTGCCGGCGGTTGGGCGGTCGGACAGGTTGAGGCGTTGTGCGGGCGTGAGCGAAGCGGGACTCAGCCGAGGCCCTGAGCGTAGTCGAAGGGCCGCAGCCGAAATCCCGAACCGCGTCGAGGGATCTGCTGGTGCCCGGGATCGGAATCGAACCGATACGTCCCTTTCGGGACCCGGGATTTTAAGTCCCGTGCGTCTGCCAGTTTCGCCACCCGGGCTCTGCCTGTAAGTTACTGATTACACGCGCATTGTACTTGCCTGTCCCATTGTAGCCTAATGCATGAGATGTGAAAGTGTGTAAGTAAA
>Ga0209154_1000039_pt1 | contig 90419 bp, 88 predicted proteins | sample GraSoiAngelo_121_FD_185878 | JGI IMG/M metagenome (GOLD analysis project Ga0209154, IMG submission 185878) | Grasslands soil microbial communities from the Angelo Coastal Reserve, California, USA - 14_0919_12_20cm (SPAdes) (version 2) | ecosystem: Environmental > Terrestrial > Soil > Grasslands ... | reverse complement strand
ATGCGGTTGTAGTGCGGGCTCTTCGGGTTGTTGTCGATCGCAATCCACTGCTTGTCCGGCTCGTTGCCCACGCTGTCATAGGTCGCGATGAAATCCGGGTAGCCCCCGTGCGTGGCGATCCACTGCGTGGCCGTCGTGGACCCGTGCGGCCGGACCGCAACCGAGATGACCTCGGACGCCTGGGCGGGGTTGGGCTCCAGGTGCGTCCCCACGGTGAAGTTGTGCGTCCCATCGCTGTTGTAGAAGAACTGGTAGGCCAGGATGAGCTCGTAGAAGTTGCCGAACCCGTCGAACGCCCCCACCGGATCGGTATTGTCGGTCCACCCCTCGTAGCCGGGGATGTGCCCCTGGGCCGGCCAGGTCGTGCCGCCGTCGAAGGACTCGTAGAAGCCGAGGAGGTGGTTGTAACCCTCGGGGCTCACGATCCACTTGACCGAGCCGATCAGGTGCCTCGGGTTCGTCGGGTCGACGCGGATGTCGGATTCGGAGTGGTCCTTGACCAGTTTGGGGTTGGGGGCGGGGTAGCCGAGGTTGCTGCCGGCCTGGGTCGGATAGAGACCACCGACCCCCGTGACCTCTCCGGTCGTGGCGCCCGGGCACGGGGATTCGCCGCTGTAGCCGTCGGTGGGCCCGTTGTTGACCAGGTACTCCACCTCGGGGCGGTAGCAACTGACCTGCCCCGTCGTCGCGGTGGTGTTCGTGACGTGGTTGGCCTGGAAGCTCGCGGCGTAGCTGCCGTCGCTCTGCGTCAACTGCGGCACGTTGCCCACCCCCAGATCGAGGCTGGCCGTAGCGGGCACGGTCCCGGTGGCGAGCGAGACGAAGACGGGCACCATCAACGCGATGAACCGTCGCATGCTCAATCCCCTCACTCCTTCCCCGGCATCTGAAATGATGGAGCCGCGGGAGGCGCACGTACGGCGCCGGGACCAGACTATCAAAGGAGCGTCCATGGAAGAAGGGGGGAAACTCCTCAGAGAAATGCGGAAAAACTCCCATGTGCAGGGCCGCGAGGCTCCTCTGACAAACGTTGTTGATCTCGAGATGGTCGAGTCGGTCTCGCTCGGGATGCCCTCCAAGGAGAAGCGCCGGATCGCCCTCACGTCCGTGCTGGCGTCGGCGTTCCTCGTGGCCACGAAGGTCACCGTCGGACTCCTGACCGGCAGCCTGGGGATCCTCTCAGAAGCGGCGCACTCGGCCCTGGATCTGCTCGCCGCGGCGATCACCTTTTTCTCTGTCGGCGCCGCCGACGTGCCCGCGGACACCTCCCATCCGTTTGGTCACGGAAAGGTGGAACAGTTATCCGCGTTCATCCAAACCGGCCTCCTCTTCATCACGAGCGGATGGATCGTGGTCGAAGCCGCCCACCGGCTCTTCTTTCAGGAAGTCCACGTGACGCCGTCCCTGTGGGCGTTCGCGGTGCTGCTCGCGTCCATCGTCATCGACATCAGCCGGTCGCGGGCCTTGGCCCGGGCGGCGAGAAAGTACGACAGCCAGGCGCTCCAGGCCGACGCCCTGCACTTCTCGACGGATACCTACGGCACAGGCGCGGTGACGCTCAGCCTCGTCCTGCTCTCCGCCGCGCAGCGAGGCCTGCCCTCCTGGCTGCGCCACGCCGACCCCGTGTCCGCGCTGGTCGTCGCCGGGATCACCTTGTACGTGGGACTGCGCCTGGGGCACGAGACGGTCGACGCGCTGCTCGATGCCGCGCCCAAAGGGGTGTCCGAACGGATCGCCGGGGCCGTCGCCGGAGTACCCGGGGTCCTGCACCAGGATCGGATCCGAGTCCGCAGGAGCGGCAACAGGCTGTTCGTGGACCTCCGGCTCACTCTGGAGAGCAACATCGCCTTGGAACACGCCCAGGCTGTGATCGATAACGTCGAGTCCGCGGTCCACATCCTCTATCCGACCGCCGACGTGGTCGTCGATGCGGCGCCTCGGGCGCCGTCTCCGGGAGACCTGGTGGACCGGATCCGCTCGATCGCCCACCGGGACAACTTCCAGATCCACGACGTGACCGCGTTCACGGTCAACGGCCGGGTCAGCGTGAACCTCGACCTGGAGATGGAGCCGGCGCTGCCGCTGAGCGCGGCGCACGACCGGGCCACCGAGTTGGAACGCGCCATCGAGCGGGAACTGCCCGAAGTCCACGACGTCAACGTGCACATCGAGCCGCTGCAGACGCGCGTCGGCAGCGCCAGGGAGGCTCCGGATGCGCAAACGGATGTCGAGGAGAAGCTGCGCGACATCGTCCGCGCCACCCCGGGCGTCCTGGGGTGTCACGCGGTGGAGGTCCGCAGGCTCGATCAGAACATGATCGTGACGGTCCACTGCACGCTGCGGCCCGGCCTGCCCGTGGCGGAGGCGCACGACATCACCGAACGGATCGAACTGGCGTTGCGCAAACGGCTCCGGCGAAACGTCGTGGTCAACATCCATCCCGAGCCGCAGTGAAGCGCGGACGGCTCCCACGACGCCGTCGGCCCGGAGCGTCTGGAGGACGAACGGGGACGAATCCTCATTTGAGGGCGATGCTGCTGAAAGGCTGAGCCAGCACGGCCGCATCGCGCAGCGGGCCCTTGTCGAATACCCGGTCCGCCACCGTGATGTAGGAAGAGTTAGTCCAGAGCAATCGGTTGCCGGCATTGAACGTGAAATACATCACCCGCACCCCAACCGGCGATTTCGTGTAGACGATCACCAATGGCGACGCATCAAAGAGGAAGAACGGTTGCTGTCCCGTGATCGCCGCCTGATACCTGCCGCGCTCGGCCTGGTCGGCCGTCGCAAACCATTCCTTCACGCGTCTTGCGCCATCGGGAGTCAGGCGCGCGGCGAAGTCATCGATCCCCCGACCGGCAAGGGCCGATTTCAAGTCTCTCATTGCCGCGCTCACCCGCGAAACGAGGGTGGCCAGCCGTCCCGGCGTGTCGAGCGATGCGCCGACGAGAAACAGAGAGCTCCGGGGCCCAGCCCAATTCGCCGTCCCCGAGGACGGCACGAGCGAGACTCGATGCGTGGCCCGCTTGATGTCTTCACCGGTGCAGTACGCTGGATTGGCCGTTGCCGCCGGTCCCCACATTGAATTGAACCAATCGTCCACGAGCTGATAGGTCACCGTGTCCGTCCGATAAGGAAGAAATCCAAATGATCCGTCATCTTCGGACGCAAAGATGAACGGCGCGAAAAACGTCTGTTGCTTGAACCGAATCTTCGCGAAAAACACCGCCAGTCCGTCGAATTCGTAGGCCCGAGGCACCGCGGAAAGCTCAAGCGCCTCAAACTGCTGAAAAAAAGCCTTCGCCTGGTCGTCGAACCGCTTGGGATCTCGGCCCAGTGTGGGGTGGGAATGCTGATAGAGCGCGGTCCGATCTCTTCGCTTGATGGCCGCGATCACGGCCTGGAGAGCGCGCTCAGGCGCATCCAGTGTGCTCCTGGTGTCTTCCCACCAGGCCGATTGGGGGTAGGTTCGCTCGACAACCTGCAGGCATGCCGTGGTTCGGATGCTCTGACTTTCCGCATGAAAGGTCATCGGCAGGTACGCCGGGTGACCCGGCCCCGCCGCTGCCGCGCCGCATCCCAGGCTGAGCCCGACAACGATCAGCATAAGCGTGCGGACCAGGCCGAACGCCCGCACGATTGCGGGGTACCTCTCTTCAACTGTCTTCATGGCCACCCCACCCCATAGAGTCCTCGCCTCGCCTCGCCTCGCCTCAGCATGGGATACCCGTGTGATGCTGAGGGTAGACACCTAGCCGGCCGGAGCCGCCAGCGCGCGCTCCAGCAGGCGGGCGCCTCCGAGGCGCTCGCTGCATGCCGCGAAGGCCTCGGTGGGGCCGCGCCACCGCAGTTCGTCGACATCGTGGAAGAGGCGCGCGCCGGTCCGGAGCGTCGCCAGATCCTTGAAGAGGAGGGCCATGCCGCGCCGGTCATCGCCGAGGACGGCGGGGGGGAAGTTCTCGATGATGCCGTGGCGGTTCAGCAGCCGGGCGGCGGTTTTCGGACCGATCCCCTGAATGCCCGGATAGCCGTCCGCCGGGTCGCCGACGAGCGCGAGGAAGTCGGGAATGAGGACGGGGTCGACCCCGAACTTTTCGCGAACGCCTTCCGCATCGAGGATCCTCCGGCTTCTCCGGTCTACCTGCACCACCCGGTCGCCGTGGACGCACTGCGCCAGGTCCTTGTCGGGCGTCCAGATGCAGATTTTCTCCACGTCCTCATTGCCGGACGCGATCCGCGCCGCGGACGCCAGCCCGTCGTCGGCCTCGAGCTCGGTCATGGGCCAGACGGCCACGCCCATCGCCGCGAGCGCGCGTTCCAGCGGGTGGAATTGTCCGAGGAGCGCGGGGTCCACGCCTTGGCCGGTCTTGTACCCGGGCCAGAGATCGTTGCGAAAGGACTCGATGACGTGATCGGTCGCGACCCCGAGGTGGGTCGCCCCCTCCTCGATCGTCTCCAGCACGGTATGCAGCACACCGGTGACGGCGCCGAACGGCGGATCCTCGCCTTTGGTGAACCGGCGCAGACCGTAGAAGTGGCGGAAGAGTTCGTATGTGCCGTCCAGGAGATGAACGATCATCGCGGAGACGTGCCTGCGAACGCACAGCGCCCCCGCCGATCACACGGCGGTGTTGTCGACATAACACCACCGCCAGTCCTCCCCGGGCTCGAAGGATTGGATGATGGGATGGCGCGTCCCGTGAAAGTGCTTGGTGGCGTGACGATTCTTCGAATCATCGCAGCATCCGACGTGACCGCATGTCAGGCACAATCGAAGGTGCACCCAGGTGTCGCCCATCTCCAGGCACTCCTTGCACCCCTTGCCCGAGGGGGTCACCTTGCGTATTTGATCGAGATGTTTACAGGTCGTCGCCATGCCGGCCCCCCGGTTATCAGCCGTCTCCACTCGATGACGATCTCGATCGCGGCGCCACGGCGCGGCCGGACTCCCGGGACGGCGGCATCGTGGGCGCTTCCGCACTCAGCCGGCGGCACCATCGTCGAAACGACGGATCGGGGGAAACCACCCGGACGGCCTGCCGGGCAGCCCGCCCGGCGGCGGGTGTCTGGATGCCGGCGGCGTTGATCGCGGCCCCCCCCAGGAGCATCGCCGCGGCAACGAGCATGGCGAGACGAAAGGCGCCGGTGGACGCCTCGCGCGCCGCGCGCCGGACGGCCTCCGGGGTGCCGGGGCCGGGCAGATTGAGGGGCGCGACCTCCGCGCGCACCGCCGGAGACGCGACGTCCAGCCCCGGGACCTGGCCGGCCAGGGCGGTGTAAAAATGGACGGTCAGCAGGACGAAGAGGGCCGCGACGGCCAGTTGGGGACCCACATCCGCAATCGCATTATTGATGGCCGATGCCACGCCCGCGTGCTCGACCGGCGCGGAGGCCATGACCGTCGTGGTGAGGGGGGCGACCATCAGCATGCCCCCGAGGCCGAACAGGAGGAGGCCGGGAAGGATCGCGGTCACGTAGCCGGCAGGCGGCGCGAACGTATCGACCGCCGACAGGTTCAGGGGCCACGGCGGGCTTGAGGCCGGGATCCGCGCAAACCAGAGGACCCCGAGGGCCATCAGCACCGGCCCCGCCGTCATGAACCACCGCGGGCCGTAGCGCGCCGCGAGCGCGCCGAACCGCGCCGAGAACAACGCCATGAAGATCACCCCGGGAGCGGTGGCCACGCCGGCGGCCGCGGCCGAATACCCGAAGGTCCCCTGCAGCAGCAGCGTCAGATAGTAGAACGTCACGGCGAGCGCCGCGTAGATGACGAGGGTGGAGAGGTTCGTCACCGTGAAGTTTCGCGACCGGAACAGCGACGGCGGGATGAGAGGATGAGGGGCGCGCATGATCCACCACGGCAGCAGGAGTGTGGCCGCGGCGCCGATGCCGAGCGCGGCGAACGCCGCCGGACTGTGCCATTCCCGCTGCTGTCCCGAGATCGTCCCGACGACCAGCCCGCCCACGGCCAGGGCCGTCAGGAGCGTGCCGGGCACATCGAAGACTTTCGCCGCGCCGGCGTCCCGGCTCTCGCGGACGAACCGCCCGGTCATCCACAGCGTGATCAGGACGACCGGGACATTGATCAAGAACACCGCCCGCCACGACACGGTGTCCACCAGCAACCCGCCCACAAAGGGGCCGAGGATCGACAGGCCGGCGGTGGCGCCGGACCAGATCCCAAACGCCCGGCCCTGCTCCTCGCCGGAAAACGTGGCCGTGATCAGCGCCATCGACCCGGGAACCAGCAGGGCCCCCGCCACGCCCTGCAGCACGCGAAACACCACCAGCCATTCCAGCGTGGGCGCCAGCCCGCTGAGGATCGAGGTCACGCCGAACCCGACGAGCCCCAGCGCAAACATCCGGCGGCGTCCGTACGCGTCGGTCATCCCGCCGGCCAGGATCAGGAGCGCGCTCTCCGCCAGGAGATATCCGCCGTAGACGTAGGACTGGCCCTCCAGCACGCCAAGGAGATGCGCGGGCAGCTCCTGCCCGATTCGGGGCAGCGCCACCGACACGACGCTCCCATCCAGGAACACGATACACGACCCGAGAATCGCCGCCCACAGCGTCCCGCGCGCGCTGCTCACCATGTGATCCTCATGGCGTGGAAACGACGCCGGGCTATGATCTCTTCCGGTTACCGATGCGCGGGGTGTGGCGGGCGCAGAGCCATCGTCAGCGCGGCGGCGTGCGTTCGAGGTTTTCACGATCCCATCGTCCAAGGGTCGCGGCCGCCTCGTACGTGCTCTGCAGAAACTCCAACACCGCCGCACGCGGGTCCGCCGCGGATCGCACATCATCGTACATCAGCAGGAAATTGTTGAACTCCGCGCTGTAGAATGCCTGCGCCGGACGGATCGGCGCGTCTTTGAATCCGGGGGGTTCGGGCGCCGCATACGAGTAGAACGCGGGACCGGTGAGGCTGCCGCTCCCGGGCCAGAAGCCGCAGCTGCTCACCTCATGCGAGTACCCCTCGCGGGTAATGGCATCGGCGCCCTCGGAGACCGGCGCGCGCCGGCCCGAAAAGCGGGTCACGGCCATGTCGAAGCCTCCCCAGAAGAAGTGGACCGGGCTCGCCTTGCCGATGAAGCGCGCCCGGAACTCCTTGAGGATGAGGTCGACCCGGAGCAGAACCCGCCAGAACCGATGCGCGGAGGCCGCATCGTAGGACGCGTGCCGGCGGTCCTCTTCGAAGCGAATCGGCGCCTGCACTTCTGACGGCATCGTCCAGATTCGGACGCCGATCCCGAGCCCCCGGAGCGCCTCCATCACGTCGTGATAGAAATCGGCGACCGACCGAGGCCGGAGTGGGATGCGTTCCGTTTGCCCTTCGCTCGTCTGGAAGATCAGCGCATGGTCGATGAAGTCGAAGGTCGCGTCGAACGCGCGCTCATCGAACGGGATCGGTGTCGTGGTGAGGCCGCGGGAGGTCAGATAGAACGGGACCTCCCACCAGTGATTGACGAGGGGCGTGAGCTTGAGCCTGATCTTCCCGACGATCTGCATCCACATGTGGAGCGTATCCCGGGTCTCCCGCCATGCCTCCAACGGCAACGCGGGCCACGCCTCTCGGGGAGACTCGGCGTGCGATGATGGCCGGACAACGTCAGGGCGCATCGGGATCCCTCCTACCGCGGACCGGGCTGTGGCACACGGAGCCTGGGCAGGCGGGCCGTGAGGGCCTCACGCTCAGACTCCAGCCACGGCGGCAGCCGGAGCTGCGCGCCAAGAGCGTCGGGGGACTCATCGACCGCGAAGCCGGGGCCGTCGGTCGCGATCTCGAACAGCACGCCGCCGGGCTCGCGGAAGTAGATCGACGTGAAATACCGGCGGTCCCTCACCGGCGTCACGCTCAACCCTTCTTCGAGGATCTTCAGGCGCCACCCCTGCTGGGTCTCCTCATCCGGCGTTCGCCACGCGACGTGGTGAACCGTGCCGGCCGCCACATGGCCCGGTGGCGCGTCCGGAGCGTTGACCAGGTCCACCCAGGCGGCCGGGCCTCCCTCCCCCACGGCGTACCGGCGGCGGTGACCGACGGACCTCACCAGACGGAAACCCAGCACCCGGGTCAGCAGCGCTTCAGTATCCTCGTAGCCATGCTCGAGCAACGCGACACTGTGGAATCCCCGGATCGCCTGCGAGACCGGGACGGGCGCGGGCGCCCACGGATGGCCCACGGCCGGCCTGGGGTCCGCGACGAGTTCGAGCTGCAGCCCATCGGGGTCTTCGAACACCAGCATCGGCTCATCGAACAGGGACTCCAGCCGCTCCACCGTAACCCCACGACTGCGCAGCCGATCCTCCCAAAACCCGAGTGAGCCGGCAGGGACGGCAAATGAGACGGCGGTCGCCTGCCCTGCCCCGTGGCGCCCGCGGGGCGCGCCCGGCCAGGGGAAGAAGGTGAGAATCGTCCCGGGCTGCCCGAGTTCGTCCCCGAAGTACAGGTGATAGGTGCCGGGATCGTCGTAATTGACCGTCTGCTTCACCAGGCGCAGGCCCAGGATCTCCGCATAGAACTCCACGTTGTGCTGGGGGTCGCCGGCGATGGCCGTGATGTGGTGAATCCCACGTAGCGCCACGTCCGGCTACCGCCCCTCACTGATCCGAAGAATCCGCGTTCCGCGCATATCCATCCAATATCGCCCTCTCACGCGCGACAGGCGAATCACGGCGGTATCGCAAGACGGGCAGCGTACCACCGTCCCCATGCCGTGCACGTACGCGGCAAACGCGCCGATCGGATCGGTGAAACCACACCCCGCGCATGTGGTCAGGGCGCTGGTCATTTCAAAGGGAAAGACCGCGCCCAGGATCCCTCCGACGACATTCCCGTCCAGCCTGCTCTCCATCATCCTCCTCCTGTCGGACCGAAGCGTTCGGTCTTGACTCGGGCCGGGTCGTAGCCGAGTGACACGAGACCCGCGGCCGCGGTTTCGACGAACTGTGTGGGGCCGCAGATGTAGGCGCGGGGACCGTCCCGGGCAGGCCACGCCACTTCCCGCAGCAGATCGCCGTCGATGCGGCGCCGGTACCCTGCCCACCCCGGCGGCTGACTTCGGGTGAGCGTGTAGATCACGTCCAGCCTCCTATCGCGGCGCGCTGATTCATCGAGTTCATCGCGGTAGATGACCTCGTCTTGCGATCGCGCGGAGTACAGCAGCCGGGCCGGCACGGTGCTCGCGACCGCGCGGCGGTGCCGGATCATCGCCATCAACGGAACAATCCCCGATCCCCCGGCGACGAGCAGGAGGGGCCCGCCCATCTGCGCCTCCCAGACGAAGTACCCGCCGATCGGCCCTCGCAGCTCCAGGCGGTCGCCGAGTTTCACCTCGTCAACCAGGTACGGAGACGCCTCCCCATCGTCCAGCCGCTCGACGGTGATCATCACCTTCCCGCGTTCTTCGGGAGGTGAGGCAATGGAGTAGCTCCGCTCCGCCTGGTAGCCGTCTTCCGCGGTGAGCCGGAGATCCACGTGCTGGCCCGGCCGGTGTCCCGGCCACCCCGGCACCGCCAGCGTCAGGCTCCTCGCCCGCGCGGTCTCCGTCCGGGTCTCCACCACCTCGCCGAGCTGCCAGATCAGTCGCCCGCGTAGCGCTGTTCCTTCCATGGATCCCCAAGGTTGTGATAGCCGAGTGACTCCCAGAAGCCCGGCTCCTCCTGGTCGACCAGGCGCAGGCCCCGGACCCATTTCGCGCTCTTCCAGAAGTACAGATGGGGCACCAGCAGCCGCGCCGGCCCGCCGTGCTCGGGCGGGATCGGCTCGCCTTCGTACTCGTACGCCACCCACGCCTTCCCGTCCGTCACGTCCTCACGCGGCAGGTTGGTGGTGTAGCCGCCGTCGCAGAAGGCGATGACGTAGTCGGCTTCCGACTCCACCTGCGCGAGCAGCGTGTCGATCGAGACCCCCTCCCAATGCGAGTCCAGTTTCGACCACTTGGTCACGCAGTGGATATCGGCGGTCACCGGCTCATGCGGCAATGCGCGCAGTTCGTCCCAGGTCCAGCGCTTCGGCTGCTCTACGCTGCCGAGAATCGAGAAGTCCCACTGCTCCAGCGGCGTGTGAGGAGTCGGACCGGCCGACAAGACGGGAAAGCCGCGCTCCAGGTACTGTCCGGGCGGCAGGCGCGCCGAGACCTCGCCGGCCTGGCGACGCCCTCGAAATGCCCGCGAGACGAATCTGTCTGGCATATTGTCACCCCCTGATCGACACGCGTGTCGGTGACCTCCCCGAGCTCCAGCGGTTAGACGAAGCGCTGAACGAATGCGAGCGCCGTCCCGGCAACCGTTCGCCAACCGCTGTCGATCGTCAGCGCGTGCCCACGGTCGGGGATCTCGATGATCTCGGTGACGCCCTGGTTGCGCTGCTGGAGCCTGAACGAGGCTTCCGTGATCGACCATGGGACCGTGTGGTCTTTTTCGCCGGAGATGAGCAGCATCGGCCCCCGGCCGGGGTTCTCGGTGTCGACCTTCGCTTCGGTCCACGGGTTGAGGTTGGCGGCCGCGGCCTGGAACAGCGGCACGCCCGACGCCGGCACGGCGAAGGTCTCGTAGAGTTCCCTGGCCTCGTCTTCGCCGACGGCGTTGGCGAAACCGAACCGGAACTGTTCGAACGTGAGCGGGATCGCGCGGTTGCGGTTGGCCGGATTGCCGAGCACCGGCCACGCGGACTTCAGGGATGAAAACGGAAGCGGCAGCACCCCGCGAAAAGGCGCTGCGTCGATCGCCACCGTTGCCGCGGCGAGGCCGCGCCCCGCGAGGATCTGCGCGAGCAGTCCGCCGAACGAGTGGCCGATGAGGGCCGGTTTCCGCTCCAGCCTCCCGATAATCTCGTCGAAATGGTCTGCGACCTGGCCAACGGTCTTGTGCGCGAGGACTTCGGGCTTCGCGTTCGCCTCGCCGACGGTCTCTGGGTCGTCGGGCCATCCGGGCGTGAGCGTGGTGTAGCCGGCCTCTTCGAATACCTTCGCCCAGCGGTCCCAACTGCTGGGCAGCAGCCAGAGGCCGTGGATGAAGACGACCGGTTGCCGTTCGGTCGTGTTCGCACGCCTGACCTGGTCCGCTTCGTGCTCCATGACCGTCGTCACCATTGTTCTCCTTTGCGGCGTGTCGTTGCCGCGGTTACTGTCACCGCCATATCATCGGGCGCGGGCAGGGGCCGCGGCCGGCAGCTCTCCCGCATGACTCTTGAGGCGAAAGCCCAGCATGAGCAGCGCAATGCCGAAGATCAGCGCATAGATGCCGATCAGCCACACCACCGCGAGCGCGCCCGACGCGGGAGACAGAACGAGCAGCGCGCCAAACACCACCGAGGCAATCCCGCCGAGGATGAGCCATCCTTCGCCCCGGAGCTCGTGCCTCAGCCGGACCGCGGCGGCGATCTCGAGGATGCCTCTGAGGATAGACCAGTACGCGATGAGCAGGAGCAGGGCCAGGGCGGTGATGCCCGGCCACTTCAGGGCCACCAGCCCGGCGGCCACGCTCAACAGCCCCCCCAGCACCAGCGGCCACCAGGGCTCGCCCGCCTGCGCCGCCCCCACGGAATGGATCAAGGCCAGGACGCCGTCGAGGAGCGCCCAGACGGCGAACACGAACACCAGCGCCTCCAGGGTCATGCCCGGCCGGGTGATCGCCAGGATCCCAAAGAGGATGGCGACAACGCCGCGCAGCACGAACGCCCACCAGTTTCGGGCAAGAGTTCCCAATACCAACATAGCCGTTCCCCCTTTGCAGAGTTTCTCTGATCGCTGCGAGCTGGGACGCGGACCGGGTCAACGCGGCGGGACCAAGTGCCGGATAGGTGCTGCAAGATTCCGGGAACCTCTATCTATCCTGCAGGGTATGCGTTCGCCGCGAGAATTGCAAGTGCGGCGTGCGGCGCGGTTGTTAAGCACCACACGACTGCCGCTCACGGAGGCGACGCGCCTCCGGCAAGGAGTTCGGTCACACAAATGGAAATCCGACGACACTGGGGGGACGGTATGCCCGATACGCTATCCCAGACGCTCCGTGACTGGCAGACCTTCTATTTTCTGATCGGTGGGGCCGCGGCCGGGCTGGTGGGGCTCACGTTTGTGGCGATCACGGTCGGGTCCGGGATCATCATCAAACAAAACACCCCCGCCCTCCGGGCGTTCGTCAATCCATCGCTCATCCACTTCATCTACGTGCTCGTCACCGCCGCGGTGGTCGTGATTCCCACCATCACGCGTATCCAACTCGGGATCCTGCTTGCCCTGGCCGGCCTCGTCAGCGCCGGGCGGGCCCTCGCGGTGCTGCCGTTCATGGTGCGCCAGTACAGGGAACACATCGTCGATCTGCACGATTGGGCGTGGTATTTCCTCGCGCCCTTGGTCAGTTACCTGATGTATGTGGGAACCGGCATGGGGCTGCTCCTCAGGACCGCTCAGGTGCTCGACGCCATGGCGTGGGCCTGCATCCTGCTCCTCGTCGCCGGCATCCGAAATACCTGGGATATGGTCTTGTACATGATGTTCAACCGGCAAGAACCGCCCAAGCCATAACGCGCATGGGGCGGTCCCGCCGTCCCGCGGCCTCCGCACCGCGGATGTCCGGTTTCGGCTTTCCCATTCGTCATAGAGGCAGAAACCGGAAATCATGACCTGGGGAAAGGAGAAGCACCATGGCAAACGTGATGCACGCGGACACATTCCTTCCTCCCATCGAAAAGCCTCAGGGGCTCATGATGAGGCTGGCGTATTACTTTACACGCCGGCGATTCGGGAAAGTGCTCACACCGCTGAAAGTGCATTCCGCGCGGCTGCCGATTGCGTTCGGTCAGTTCTATGCCAAGGTCGCCGCGCTGGACAAGAAACTGCTGCTTCCACCGGAGACCGTCATGTTGATCCGTGAGCAGGTGGCGCGTCTCAATGTCTGTCTCTTCTGCATGGACATCGGCCGCTGGGCCACGATCCAAGCATCGATGAATCAAGCCAAATTCGATGCGCTGGAGCACTACCGCGCGAATCCGCTCTTCACCGAGGCGGAACGCGCAGCGCTGGACTACGTGACGGAGCTGACCAAGGAGAAAGAGGTCAACCCGAACACCTTTGCCCGCCTGTCCCGTCATTATTCGGAACGCGCGATCTGCGAGATCGTCTGGCTCGTGGCCAGTGAGCATCTGTACAATATGACCAATATCGGGCTGAATATCCATTCGGACATGCTCTGCGACATCGGCAGGAAGAAGCAGACTCGAACAGAGGAGGAGTAGCCACATGGCCAATTTCATGTATTTGTTCCGGCACAACCAGACCGCCCTGCGGTCCATGTCCCCCGAGCAGATGCAGCAGCTCACGAAGAAGTGGATGGGCTGGGCGGAGACCCTGAAAAAGAACGGCCATTTCAAGCAGGCGGGGGAGCGGTTGGATGGAACCGGCAAGGTGGTTCGGGGCAAGTCCAAGATCGTCACCGACGGCCCCTTCGTCGAGGCCAAGGACTCCATCGGGGGCTATATGGTCGTCGAGGCGAGTGACTTGAACCAGGCGGTGGAACTGTCCAAGGGCTGTCCCATCCTGGAAGGCGACGGATCGGTGGAGATCCGCCCCATCGTTTCCATGTAGGGCTGCTTCGCCGGGGAGGGCCGCGACGGAGGACGTCCAGGGATTGGTCGACCATCTTTTCCGCCAGGAGGCGGGAAAGATGGTCTCTTACTTGACCAGGATCTTCGGGTTGGGCCGTCTCGACCTGGCCGAGGACGTGGTCCAGGACACTCTTTATCGGGCCCTGCAGACGTGGCCCCTGCACGGCGTTCCAGACAATCCCTCCGGCTGGCTCATGCGGGCGGCCCGCAACCGGGCCATTGATCTCCTGCGGCGGGACGATCACCTCCGCTACTTCACCCCGGAGCTCGCCCGCCTGATGAGGCACGGGGAGGACCTGCCGGGGGAGATGGCGGCTGTTGAGCACGAGATCCAGGACGACCAGCTGCGCATGATGTTTTCCTGCTGTCCTCCGGAGCTCTCCACCGAAGCCCAGGTGACGCTCATCCTGAAGACCCTGTGCGGTTTCAGCGTGTCCGAGATCGCCCACGCCCTCCTGGCGAGCGAGGACGCCGTCGAAAAACGTCTGGGCCGGGCGCGGAAGCTGTTCCGGCGTTCGGGGACGTTGGTGGAGCTCGCCGACGCGTCGGAGATCCCCGAGCGCCTGGAGGCCATCCATCAGGCCATCTACCTGCTGTTCAGCGAGGGGTACCACGGCAGCCAATCCGAACGGAGTGTGCGGGAGGACCTCTGCTTCGAGGCCATCCGCCTCGCGCTGCTCCTCAGCGAGCACCCGCAGGGGAACACACCCAAGACTCATGCCCTCATCGCGCTCTGTTGTTTCCACGCCGCCCGGCTTCCCGGCCGGATCGATGAGGACGGCGGGTTGATCCAGTTGGAGGTCCAGGACCGGTCGACATGGGACCGGGAGTTGATGGGGCGGGGATTCCAGTTCCTTGAACAAGCCTCGACGGGAAACGAATTGAGCGAGTATCACCTGGAAGCGGGGATCGCCTCGCTGCACTGCGCGGCGCCGACCTATGAGAGCACCGAATGGGCCAAAATCCTGGAACTGTACGAGATGCTGGTCCGGCTCACACCTTCGCCCATCGTCGCCTTGAATCGGGCCATTGCCGTGGGCAAAGCCCGGGGGCCGGAAGCAGGGCTGGCCGAACTCAGGAAGATTCCCGATCCCGCCAGACTGAAGGACTATCCCTTTTACCCGGCGGCCCAGGGAGAGTTTCACCTGCTGGCGGGCCGGGCGGCGGAGGCGGGGGAGTGCTTTGAAAGAGCCATCACGCTGGCCCGGAGCCGGTCCGAGACGAACTTTTTCGAGCGCAAGTTACAGGCCTGCCGGCAACGGACCGTTCAAACGTCATAGCCGTTGCCGGTGTTGAGGGGAGATCACCGGCCCGGATCGGTCATTGGCGCGGTTTCCGTTGTTCGTGGACGGCCTGCCAGCAGTACCAGGCCGCCACCGTCCGGTACGGCCGGAAGCGTTCGCCCTCGGCCTCGAGCTGCTTCGGTGTCAGGAGGTCCCGCAGGCCGTAAGCCAGCGAGTACCCCTTGCGGACCCCGTAGTCCTCGACCGGCCACACGTCGAGCCGGCGCAGCTGGAAGATCAGGAACATTTCCGCGGTCCACCGCCCGATGCCGCGGACGACCGACAGGCGCGTGATGACCTCCTCGTCGGGAAGTCTGGCGATGCGATCCAGCGGGACGGTTCCATCGGCGACCTTTGTGGCGAGATCTCGGATGGACGCGACCTTGCCCGGCCTCGGCAGGCGGAAGGGGCCGGTCCTCTTCATCAGCCTGGCCATCACCTTGTCCCGGCGGGAGACTGCTGCGGCCGCCGCGACAAGGGTGGGTCTGGGCATGCCTAGGCCCGGTGGCGCAGACCCTCGATCACGCGGGCGGGTGTGAGGGGCACAGTGCGGAGGCGGACGCCCGTGGCATCGAAGATCGCGCACTACCCCCGCTCAGCCCCACGTCCGTCCACCCTCGCGAAGTCGATGAAACCCCGGTCCGCGCTCGCGCCGACCAACTCCACGTTGACCCGATCGCCCACGTCGAGGCCCTGGAATCCGCGGACCACTCTGCCCTCGACCGGAGGGCGGACAATGCGTACCCAGGTTCCCTTCTCGGAGGCGCCGGTGATGACCCCCAGAAACTGCTCGCCGATCCGGCGCTGCAGGAGCAGCGCGGCGGCCGATTTCTGCACCTGTCGTTCCACCCGCCTGGCGTTGTCCTCCTGCTCGGTGCAATGCCGCGCCAGGGCCTGCAATTCGTCCAGGCCATAGGGAGCAGGACCGCTCACCATGGCGGCCCTGAGGAGCCGCTGCGTCACCAGGTCCGCGAAGCGCCGGTTCGGGGCGGTCGAGTGCGTGTACGCGGTGACCGCGAGCGCGAAGTGTCCCTCCGCTTGCCGGCCGGGGACGTCGACCACGTACTCGCCGGGTCCCAGCAGCTTGATGACGCTCAGCGACAGGTCCGGAAATCGCAGCGGATCGGCCTGCCGCCGCTTTGCGAGGAACGCTTCGAGCGCGGCCGCATCGGGGGTTCCCGGCAGCCGTTCTCCGAACCCCGCCGCCAGCTCGACGATCCGATCCCAGCGCTCGGGAACCGGCAGGACGCGGCGGAACGTCGGAGCCCCCCGGGCTTCGAGATAACGCGCCGTCACCCCGTTGGCCGCGATCATGAGGTCCTCGATCAGCGCTTCGGCGCGATTCTGTTGCCTCGGCTGGAGATCGGTGAGCGTGTCGCCATCGAAGACGGCCTGCGGCTCCGTTGTCTGGAGCGTCAGCGCGCCGCGGTGGAATCGCCGCGCCCTCAGCGCCTGCGCGACCCGGTCCTGCAGGCGAAGCTGGTCCGCCAGCCCGGGAACGGCCGCGACCCGCGGAGGCGCCGGCCCCTGCCCCGCAAGCCACGGCGCGACGGCGTGGTACGCGAGCCTGGCGTGGTTGACCACGGTGGCCCAATACAGATCCGACCGCACCACGGCGCCGTCCGGGTCGGTCACCATTTCGACGACGACGGCCAACCGCTCCTGGCCCTCTCGGAGCGAGGTCAGATCCGTTGACAGCCGTTCCGGGAGCATGGGGAAGACCTGGGCGACCGTATAGACGGACGTCGCGTTCTGCTGCGCGCGCGCGTTCATCGCCGAGGCTCTTCCGACGAGGGCGTCCACGTCGGCAATCGCCACGAGGACCTTCACCCCGCCGTCGGCCTGGCTCTCGGCGACCGAGAGCTGATCGAGGTCGAGCGAGTCGTCATTGTCAATGGACGCCCAGAGCGCCCCCCGCAGGTCCCGGGTGGACGGACTCTGGGCCGCGGCAGGGCCGGGGATGGCCCCCAGTTCGGCGAGCACGTCCGCGCCGAAATCCGGCTGGAAGCCCCGTTCGAGCATCGCGCGCCGGGCAATCGTCTGGAGGTCCCGTCGACCCGAGGTCGCCCTCACCGACACCGTGCCCCTCCTCGGTCCGCGCGGCCGGATCCGCGTTGATGTGCTTCTCGATCCCACGCCGCCCGCCCTGTTCGTGGGACGCAGGGGCAGAGGGAGCACGGCGTGCGTCGAGTCGCGCAGTTGAAGGTGTCGAGGAAGCCAAGCCGGAAACCCTGGTTGGAGTGTTGAGGCACCTGGGGGGGCGCATTCATGAAGAGTCATCGCTTCGCAATTCTTGTCGGTATGGCCGTCAGCGCGATGCTGTTGATCTCGAACACGCAGTTGCTCCGCGCCCAGGTCCAGGGTGCGTGGACACTCACAGGCAGCATGAACTCGGCTCGTGAACTCGCCGCGCAGGCGACGCTCGGCGACGGAAGTATCCTGGCGGCGGGCGGTACGGACGGCACGAACATCCTCTCATCCGCTGAGGTCTACAGTCCATCGTCGGGCGGGTGGACGCCGACGGGAACGATGGCCGACGCTCGAGAGGACTTCCCTGCCGTCACGTTGCCCGATGGGAGGGTGCTGGTCACGGGTGGACTCGGCAGCAGCGGGTCGGTCTTGGCCGGGGCTGAATTGTACGACCCGGCCTCCGGAACCTGGTCCTCCGCGGGCGCCCTGGCCGTGGGACGCTATTTCCACACGGCCACCCTCTTGAAGAGCGGCAAGGTGCTGGTCACAGGCGGATGCACGGTGAGCGGCTGCAGCGCGTTCACCGGCGAAAGCGAGCTGTATGATCCGGCAACGAACTCCTGGTCGGCCGGCGGGAGCCTCGGGACGGCCCGCTGGCGCCACACCGCGACGCTGCTGGGCAGTGGCCAAGTGTTGATCGTCGGCGGGTCCAACGGCTCTACCCTCAATTCCTGCGAACTCTACGATCCTGCCACGGGCGCCTGGACCAGCGCCCCCAGCACAACGTACAGGCGCTTCCTGCACGCCGCGACGCTCCTCGGGGACGGCAAGGTGCTGGTGACGGGCGGAAACCCCTTTCGCACCGCTTTGGCCGCGGCGGAAATCTACGACCCATCGGCCAATCAATGGACGGCAACCGGCACTATGACCCAAGGACGCTTCGCGCACACCTCCACGCTTCTCGCGGACGGCACCGTGCTCTTGACGGCGGGTGGGGCGTTCAGAGGCTGTGGACGCACATTCTGCTTCTACCCCACCGCGACGTCGGAGATCTACGACGAAGCCACGGGCAAATTCACGGCGATCGCCAGGCTGAACCAGGCGCGCTATTACCACACCGCCTCCCTGCTGGGGGATGGACGGGTGCTCGTCGTCGGCGGCGCCAGCAATCTGCGTCAACTGGACGGCGTTGAGTTCTACGTCCCGCTCACCCTGGCCATCAGCCCGCTCAGCCTGGACTTCGGCCTGCTGGAGGTTGGGCTCACGAGCGCGTCTCAGACCATCACCGTCACCAATGTCGGCAAGAGTCCGGTCACGTTTACGGGCATTGCGACCAACGGAGATTACGCCCAGGCCGCCAATTGCCCCGCGACGCTCGATCCCGGCCAAAGCTGCGCGGTCAGCGTCACCTTCAGCCCCACGGCTGCGGGAACGCGACCCGGGTCGGTGACGCTGAGCGACAACTCGGTCGGCAGCCCGGAGCAGACCATTGCGCTGGCCGGGACGGGCGAGCCGGGCGACCTCGCCTTCACGCCCAGCAGCCTCAGATTCCCGGCGACGCTCCCGGGATCGAGCAGCGCGCCGATGAGCGCCACCCTCTACAACGATAGCGCCGCGGTGGTGACGGTCACGGTCATCGCCATTTCGCCGTCGAATGCCTTTTCACAGACCAACAATTGCCCCGGCACACTCGCCCCGGGGCAGAGCTGCACGTTCCAGGTGGTGTTCACGCCGCGGGACAGCGACGCTCCCTACAGCGGAACGCTTTCCGTCACCAACAGCGGGAACGGAAGCCCGCAGACGGTTTCTCTGTCGGGCGCGGGTGTGGACTGATGCGCGGCGACACAACGATCGGGTAGGGACGACCGCCTATGATCCACGATTGGCCCGGGCGCGCTGGCGCCGGACAGCCCCGGGCCCGGTGCCTTCCGGCCGGCCCGGTCTCTCCGCCCCCAGGCGCTCGATCAACGCAATGAGCGCGGAAACGGCGCCCGCGGCCCCTCGAAACCCTGGAAAGGAATCGACATCGACGATACAAGGCCCCTGGTCGGTCATCAGGAGATCGACCGAAAAAAGATGGAGATCAAAGGCCCGGCCGGTCTCTCTCATGAGGGAGCGCCAGTCGCCTGGAATCGTCTCCGCCGGCACAGGGAGAAATTGGGTCGGGTCACCCGCTTCCAAGGGCGTGCGGCGCCGTGCGACAAATATCTGTTGGTCGATCACCCATCCTCTGATGTCCCAGCCATCGCTGTGCACAACGTCCTGGAGAATGACCGGCTCGTTGCCCCACCGTCCTGCGAGTCTGTGCACCTGTTCCATGTCCTGCACCTTGTCCACGAGATCTCCGCGGCGGCTGTAGCGGCTCTTCACCATGAGCGGAAATCGCAGCGTGGAAAGCAGGCGACGCTGTGTTCGCACGTCCGCCAACGAAGGGCAACTCCAGATGCGCGGGAAGGGAAGACGAGCCCTCTTCATCCGCTCGGCCATCAGGACGCGATCCTGGCAGGCCATCGACGACGCCCAATTGTTGACCACCAGCGCCCCACGCTGTTCCAGGTGATGTCCCACCTCCAGCGCCGGGAGGCTGTGTCCCTTCAGCAGGTAGAGGTCGGCCAGGGAGCGCGCCTCTTCGTGCGCGACGGCCTCATCGCCCGCCAGCGTGCGCACGTCGAGCAGGCGGACGCTGTGAGCCGCGCTCAGCTGTCGAAGCATTGGACCGATCACAGGGTGCTGGGGTGTTTCTGAATTGTCCAGAATCATGCAGATGTCCATGAGGCGACCCCTTTCCTCGAGGGCGCGCGCGATCGTCCGCCGCCGGTCAGGCGTTGATCACCGCCCTTCTCTTGGTCGGGCGGGTCCCCGCATGGGCCGCGCGGGTCTGCGCAGCGGGGTGTGGTCTCCCCCCGTTCGCGACGCTGCGGCGCCGATTCGCCCCGGCACGTCCGGCGATCTTGAGGATGTAATTGGCGACATGGCTCACCGCCCCCGGGACATGCCCGAAGCTGGGGAAGTCATTGATGTCCACCACGGCCGGTCCATTTCTCGTCTCCACCACATCCAGACCGTAGATGTCCAACCCAAAGAGCCGGCCGGCGCGCAGCGCCAACCGCCGCCACTCCGGCGCAAGCGGGATCCGTTGCTCGTGCACCACGATCTTGGGATGCAGCGGGGATTTCCTCGCGACGGCGTACACATCGTTGCCGATCACGTACAGTTTGATGTCGTATCCCGGGTTCTCCGCATAGTGCTGGGCCAGCAGAAACCCTCCATCGGGCTCGGCGATCTCCAGCGTGGCCAGGTCGGCAGGGCTTTTCGCCCGATAGATGCCGTTGTGGGCGCTCCCATTGGTCGGTTTGATCACGAGGGGATAATCGCTCTCGGGAATCCTCTCCAGCAGCCGCGGATGGGCGACAAAGTACGTCCGGGGAACCGGGAGCCCCTTGGCGTGCGCAAAGGCGGCGGCCACGGCCTTGTCGCGCACCAGCCTGATCGAGCGCGAGTTATTGATGGTGGGAATCCCGACCGCTTCTGCCGCCTGCAGCAGGCTCAGCCCGGGGCCCCCCGAGACCGTTTTCAGGACGATGGCATCGTACGATTGGCTCGGGAGATCGGACAGACAGGTCACCGTCTCGGGCGGCTCCAACAAATCGACCGTATGGCCCCATCGGCGCAGCTGGTGTGCAACGTCCAGGGGCATGGAGTCATGCCTGTAGAGTTCTTCAACGATGAAGCACAGACGCATCCCGGTCGGTTCCCCCTTAACCCTCTCGACAAACGGTCTTAACCGTGTCTTAACTTCTCACCCCAGGGGGCCGCCGCGCCAGGGGTGAACGTATGGAATCGACCGGTGAAAAACTCTTCATCCGCCCCGTGAGAACTCTTCACTGCCCTTGGGGAAACATCCTGATCGATGCCTTGGACGGGGAGCGTAAGAGACTCTTCAGGCTGCCTTAAGGAAATACCTGATCGGTCCGGAAGGACCCGGGCTCACAGCCACGGGTCTGTGATCGGGGCCGCCTCGGCCGCGTTCCCGAGCGCGGGAAGCCCCCAGTTGTCCGCGATCGTCCGGCAGAGGCTGTAGTGCGTGTAGGGGGTCTGCGACACCCTGCCCCGACGCACCCCATGCCCCCACCAGGCCGCGAAGACGCGGTTGTCGCCGTCTCCGTCGTCCTCATCGTAGCAAAAGAAGAAGACCGGGTACCGCCCCTCCCCATCCGGCCGCGCAAACCAAGGAGAGGCGGCCAGCGTGTCGAGGAGCGCGGTGAGGTTCCGATCCGCAACGTCGGGGCTGCCGTCGTGCAAGTTGTTGTCGTCGTCCCACCCGACGTAGACGAGCGCGGAGGATGGCAGCGCGCCTGCGAGGTCGCTCCGAAACGCAGCCAGCCCGTGCCGCACCGAGGCCACCGGTGCCCGCAGATCGGCAAAGGGGTTGTGCTTCGGCGGGATCTCCCCGACCAGATGGTACACGTAAGTCGGAATCGGTGGAACCCGCTTGGCGGCTTCGCTCCCGACGGAGTGGTGGAAGGTTTCGACCGTCTGCTCGGTGCCCCAGGTCGCGCCGGAGACCATCGCCCGGTAGTTGGGGCCGGACGGGTGCGCGACGCCCGAGTACCGGGCGTGGACCGTCCCTTCGCGCGCCAGGCGGCGGTGCGAGGGCAGACCCGCCACCTGAGCGAACCCCTGGTTCTCGAACACCCCGAAGACGAGGCTGCTCCACCACCGTCCCCGGGCGGCGGCCCATCCGGGGCGGCCAACCGCCGCGGCTGCCGCGGCGGCCGCCCACCGGAGGAACGCGCGCCGCTCCATGCGCTACTCTGATCCCGCCGCGACGGCGGTGTCTTCAACACGGGCAAGAGGGTCCGGCCCCGGCGCGCGCAGTGCCGGCAGGCGCGTGACCGATACAGTGTACACCTCGGTCAAGATGGCGAGCAGGATCCGGACGCCCATCAACACCGCGATGCCCCAGGTGCTCCACAGAACACCCGCCAGCACGGGACCGAGCGCCCGCCCCGCGTCTTCTCCCGTGCTCATCCAGCTCATCACGCGCGCGCGGTGGCGCCTGTCGAAACTGGAGACCTGCGCCATCAGGGCGCCCCACGCCGGCCGGAAGGCGGCCTTGCCCATGTCGTCCAACGCCTTCGCCACCGCGACCCCAACGAACACGGGAGCGACCACATAGAGGGCCGAGGAGCACGTGTTGAGGACCCCCCGCGCCATCAACACGAGGTTGCGGCTGACGTTGTCGGAGAGCCAGCCGAAGATGGGGCCGGCGAAGACCATGAGGAGCGTGGACACCGCGTAGATCAAGCCGGCCTGGGCCTTGCTCAAGCCGGCGTATTCGGTGGCCAGGACGGGAAACAGGCTGCCGAGCATTTCGGCGGTCCCGGCAATCAAGAATCCCAGGCCGACGAAGGGCAGGAGCTTCGGCGGCTGAGGATGCGCCGGGCGGTCCGCAGGCTCCGCGTCGTCTCCCTGCGCGGGGCGGCGCGCGGCTGTGTCCGGGGCGCCGTGGGCGCCGGCGTCCTCCTGCACATAGCGGGTGACCACCAGCAGCGGCAGCACGGAGAGCGCGAAGGCCACAAAGAACACCAGCGGGTAATTGGCCGCCGTGACCGTCAGCAAAATCCCCGCGCAGGCCTGGCTCACCGAGCCCGCGACGGTCTTGGCCGTCTGGTACCAGGCGAAGGCGGAGGCGACGGATTCGCCTCCGCCCTGCTCGGCAAGCAGCGCGCTCGCGGAGGGATCGCGCAGGGACATGGACAACCCATACACGCCCCGAATCGCGAACAGTGCCCACGGAGCGGACGCAAAGCCATACCCCAGCGAGATCAGGCTGCGCAGGCCGATCGCGACCATGAACGTGCGCTTCAGGCCGAACCGGTCGGCCGTCCGTCCCAACAGCGGCTTCAGGATCACGGACACGGCGCTGCTGAGCGCCGCCAGGATCCCGACCTCGGTGAGGCTGAACCCCAGGTGGCGCGCGTAGAGCGGGAGCGCGAAGGTGATCAGGCCGAAGCTGAGGCGGGAGAGCAGGCCCTCGCCCACGATGGCAGCCAGCGACCAGTTGACCCGCGGCCTTATCTGCAACCGCCGCTCCCGTTCCCGGACCCGGGCGACGGCCGCGCCGTCCGCACCGGGATCCTCAGTCGTAGTATTCCGCGCCGAGGTGGGTAATCAACTCTTCGCCCATCATCGAGCGCAGCGTGTTCTTCAGTTTCATCATCTGAATGAACAGGTCGTGCTCGGGATAGAGGTCCGGCGCGCACATGGGTGACTTGAAATAGAAGCTCAGCCATTCCTGGATGCCGCGCCGCCCGGCGCGCTGGGCCAGGTCGAGGAACAGCACCAGGTCGAGCACCACCGGCGCCGCCAGGATCGAATCGCGGCAGAGGAAGTTCACTTTGACCTGCATGGGGTAGCCGAGCCAGCCGAAGATATCGATGTTATCCCAGCCCTCTTTGTTGTCGCCGCGCGGCGGATAGTACCTGATGTCCACTTTGTGGCACATCTTGCCGTAGAGCTGCGGGTAGAGGTGGGGTTGGAGGATGTACTCCAGCGCGCCGAGCTTGGACAACTCCTTGGTCTTGCCCGACTCGGGATCGTCGAGCACTTCGCCGTCGCGGTTGCCCAGGATGTTGGTCGAAAACCACCCGTTCACCCCCAGCATGCGCGCTTTGAAGCCGGGGGCCAGGACCGTCTTCAGGAGCGTCTGGCCGGTCTTGAAGTCTTTCCCGCAAATGGGCACGTGGTGCTCGCGGGCGAGTTCCTGCAGCGCGGGGATGTCCACCGTGAGGTTGGGCGCGCCGTTCGCGAACGGCACCCCGCTGGTGATCGCGGCCCAGGCGTAGAGCATCGAGGGCGCGATCGCAGGATGGTTCGCCTTCATCGCGTCCTCGAACGCCCTGGGGTTGTCGTGCACCTGGTGTGGGGTCAGAAACGCTTCGGTCGAGCCGCACCAGACCATCACCAGCCGCTGCGCTCCGGTCTCCTTCTTGAACCGTTGAATGTCGTCCTTGATCTCCCCGGCCAGGTCGAACTTCGTCCTGGCGTTCTTCACGTGCGTCCCATCGAGCCGCTTGACGTAGGCCTGGTCGAACGCCGCCTTCATCGGCCGGACGCCGCTGAGCAGCCCCTTCACATCCTCGAGGTGGTGGGGCTCGAGCACGGCGGCCTTGCGCGCGGTTTCATAGGCGTTATCGGGAATGGCATCCCAGCCGCCGAAGACCAGGTCGTCAAGCTTCGCCAGCGGGACGAACTCCCGTATCGTCGGCGAGCGGCGGTCGGTGCGCTTGCCCAGACGGATGGTGGCGAGCTGACTGACCGAGCCGATCGGCAGCGCACGCCCCTTGCGGACGAGTTCCACCCCGGCCATGAACGTGGTGCTCACCGCTCCCATGCCGGGGGTGAGCACGCCCAGCGTGCCCTCCGGCGGGGCAATCTTGACCGGCCGGCGCGCCCGGTCGGCAGCTTTCGTTGGAGCCGCGCGGTGCGCGGCGTCGTCGTGCGTCGTCCGCATCTCAGGATTCCTCCTCCGTGTGACGCGCCCTTGACGGACCGTCCAATACCCGTACCATAAGTGGGGCCTGTGGAAACCAGCAATCCGATGAATCCTGTAATTCCGATGTGCGGCAGAACGGTCAGGCAAAAAACGGACGTCTAATCCCCCAAGGAGGATACCGGAGGGTGACGGGCTTACCGATTCCGCGCCGCAAGCGAGCCGTGCCGGCGATTACGGCGCGGGACAGGTCCCGAGGATGGGCAAGTGGACATTGTATTAGAAGCTGTAGGTGATCTCGGCCTTGTAGGTATTCGCCTGGTCGACGCCGCCCATGGTCAGGTCGCCGTACTTGAATGTGATCTTGGCGTTGGCCGACCACGCATAGGCGACCTTGGCCTCCCACGAGGTGATCGTCATCTGGTTCGAGACATTGTTCCCGGTCAGGTACTGGGCGGAGATGGTCCAATCCTTGACCGGCTTAATGCTGGCGGTGGCGGTAAACCCCTGAGCGTTGCCGGGGTACAGATAGTCGAAGAGGTTGATGTCGATCTCCGCCGCGCCGTACGGCGTGTAGAAGTTCGGCCCAAAGTACGCGTATCCGGTGTTCACGGTCAGGCTGCAGCAGATGTGGAAGACATTGCTGAGGTCCCAAGCCGCGTTTGCCTGGTAGCCGCTGTCTGTGCCGCCCAACACACGGTCAAGCCACTGGGCGGCTTCCACGTCCAGATGGATGCCGGACATGACATCCCATTGCGCGTAGGCCCCCCATCCGTTGCCGAGCGCCGGGCAGGTAAACCCGGTGCCGGCGACCGCCGGGCACCGCCCGGTGGCAGGGTTGAGGGAGGGACCGCTGGGCCCATACACGTGGAACAAGATGCTCGGCGCACCCGCCGGCTGGAAGTTGCTCGACGAGGTCCCGAAGTTGCCGATCTGGTTGCCGACGTAGTAGGCACCCAGCCGAAGCCCTTCCATCAACTGAATGTTTGCGTCCACCCCGTAGGCGTCCTCGCCGCTGGGGTAGGAGAGCGACCCGGTGTTGCCCACGATCCGGACCCACACCGCCTGGGCCTGCAGATCGGCGAGGCCGCTCAGGTGCACCCCCACCCAGAGGCCGTCGGCCGCGTTGTTCCCGCTGTCGCCGGTAGAATCTTCCCAGGTGTCCCCACCGGTATTGAACAGCAGCCCGAACGGACCGAACTGCAGCGGGTAACACCCGCCGCCACAAGGAGAGTCCTGTCCGAACCGGCCGAGCCAGATCTCGGTCGTCCCCCCGAGCCAGGGAGGCTTGTAGTCGAGGAAGGCGCTGTCGATGCTGCCGAACGAGCCCTGAGTGCTTCCGGTCAACGTATTGCTGCTGTTGAACGTCTGGTCCCCCGTTTGGCTCATCACCGCCAGGATGAAGTGGAGATCGGGCGCCACGCTGCCGTCAAACCCGATCTTCTCGCCAATGCGCGGTCGGTTCCCCCTTATCTGGGTCGTTGCCGACACCGTGCTGGTCAGGGGATTGCCGTTGAGCGTGGGCGCCACCCCCGCCCCGTCGAAGTTGGGGTTCTTCTGCTTCAGTTCTTCGCGGAACCGCAGGCCGCCGGTGATCCGGACGTTGGAGAGCTTCGCCTTCATGGCGTTCAGCTCTTCCTCCACCGCGGTCAGCCGGACGTTCTTCGCCGCCAGTTCCGCCCGGAACTCGTTCACCAGCCGCTGGATGCTCTGGATGTCCGACCCGGTGACTTCCGGCTTGGCCGCCGGCGCCGGGGTGGGGATCTGGATGCTTTCGATCCTGGCGAGCAACCGTGCAACCACCATGGCCATCTCGTACCGCGTCATGGCCCGATCGCCCTTGAAGGTCCCGTCGGGGTACCCCTCGACGAGGCCCTTCGCCGCCAGCTCGGCGATCGCGTCGTACGCCCAGTGATTGGTGGGTGTATCGGCGAACGGCTGAGCGAAGGCGGGAGAAATCATGGCAAACGCGAGCACGGTCGCGATTGCCATCGCGAGCTGTCTCATGGTACCCCCCCCATGTTGGCATCCAACAGCGGCAGGCGCGCGCGGTGACGGTGCTCGCAACGGTTATCGAACTCCCGGCAGCTGGCCGCACCCGAACGACCGGCGGGATCCTACCCTCGTGATCTCCAGGATCTCACCGGGCAATGTACTGTCGGCGGCGGCGAACCGGCAATCCGGTAACTCCCGCAAATCGGGCAAGAAGACGCCCGGAGTCTAAATGGGCGCGGTCGCGTATGCGCCTCCGGGCTCTTCCACAGGGCGAGCGCTACCGGTGCCACCTTCTCGAAAGCGGCAGAAGAGGCACGAGCCGAGCACATTCCCGCTCGGGGGGCATTCCTTGCGGCTGAGGCCCCAGCGGCCGAAGCGCTGCCGGCCCATAGCCGCTGAGCAGGAAGCGCATCTGGGTGGGATGAAGACCTGGCCTATTCAGTTTCGCGGGGTGGTGAGACGAGTCTGTCGGTCGAACCCATCCTTCGCAACGGGATGCCGTCTGATGGCCTCAGGGTAGACTTCGCCGTGGAGAGCGGCGCGGTGGCTGCGCGGACAGGCCGGCGGCGCGACCTGAAAGGCAGCACCCGAAACGGTACGGTGACCGCGATGGACAAATTGCAGATGAGCGATCACATACCCGGCCGCATCGTCAGTCAAGCGACGATCGTCCCGGGCGGCAACATGGCCTGGGAGGTCACGCGGGGTCGCGTGATGCGTGTCATCGACGTCGAAGGGCAGCAGGTAGGGGACCTGGTCTGCTTCAACCTTCAGCGCCTCAGTGAGAAACTCTCCATACCGTACACGATCATGGGCAACCGCACGCTCCGGCCGACCGTTGGCCACGCGTTGCTCTCGAATGAACACAATCCTCTGATGACGATCGTCGCGGACACCCTTGGCAGCCATGACCTGATCGCCGGCGCCTGTTCCCGGTATAGCAACAAAGCCCGCTATGACAAGGACGGCACGCCGAATTGCCGCGACAACCTCGCCGCCGCGTTGCGCCCCTGGGGGATCGACTGGAAGGACATCCCGTACAATATGAACCTCTTCATGAACGTCCCGATTGGCGCGGACTTCAGTGTCAGTATCCAAGCGCCGCTCAGCCGCGCCGGCGACCACATCGACTTGCGGGCCGACATGGACGTCCTCGTCGGCCTCTCGAACTGTCCACAGATCTTCAACCCGTGCAACAATTTTCGACTCAAGCCGCTCAAGGTCACGATCTACGAGCCGGCGCCCGGACGGGACGGATGACCGTCACTCTCGGAACCAGGACTGGCCGAGAGCGGCGGGGGCTCCCAACCTCAGCCGGATGGCCCTCCCCCCGCTCAAGGCGAGCACCGCCGCCGTAAACAGATAGGGGAGCGTCTGGAGCAGATAGCTGGAGATGGGCAGGCCCAATGCCTGGGCATGAAAGGCGAGGGTTTCTACCACACCAAACAGATAGGCTCCCAGCATGACCCGGACCGGCTGCCACCCGGCAAAAATCACCAGCGCCAGCGCGATCCACCCTCGGCCACCGGTCAAGTTGTCGGTCCACGCGTTGGCCACCGCTGTGGAGATGTTGGCACCTGCCATCCCGACCAACGCGGCACCCAGGATCGTCGCCGCATACCGGAAACCCACGACCGACAATCCCGCAGCATCCGCGGTCCCGGGACTCTCTCCGACGGCGCGAAGATGCAGTCCCCACCGCGTGTGGAACAAGGCGAGGGTCAGCGCGGGCACCATGAGGTAGCTCGCGTAGGTGAAAATCGTTTGGTGAAAGAACACGGGGCCCAGGACCGGGATGTGGCTTAGTCCGGGGATCGGCACGGAACCAAACGACGCCCGCGGCGGGAGCCCAACCAATGCCCGGCCCAGATAACTCGTGAGGCCCGCCGCCAGGATGTTCAACGCCAGCCCGGTCACCACCTGATCGGTCCCGAGCGAGACGGTGAGGCTGGCATACACGAGGCCGACACCCCCAGCGACAACCACCGCGGCGATCACCCCTGCCCAGGGCGTCCCCAGATGGACGCTCGCCCAGAACGCGGTCAGCGCGCCGATCAGCATCAGGCCTTCAATGCCGAGGTTTTGCACCCCCGAGTGCTCGGTCAGGGCCTCGCCGAGGGACGCCAGCATGATCGGCGTGGCCGCGGCCACGGCGGTGGCTGCGATCAGGAGGATGAGCACGCTAGGCAGGAGCCACAATCTCCTTTTGGTCCCGGGCTTTTCGCCGCTGCCGGGCTTGGCGGCGAGAGGCCAGCGCGACCGCCGCAAGGGCCAGGAGCAACACGAGCCCCTGCAGGAACAACGAGAGTCCCCACGGCACCCCCGTGTTCTGGACGCTCTGGCTGCCCACGATCAGACCTGCGAGCAGGAAGGACACGATCGCCGTCGCGAGAACGTCGAGAAGGGCCAACGAGGCGACGATGATTCCCGTATAGCCGTACCCGGGGGAGAGATTCGGCAGCATCTGGTGGGTCACGCCAGCCACGTGGAGCATCCCCGCGAACCCGGCGAGCGCGCCACTCAGGCACAACACCTGCACCGTGACACGGGCGATGGGGTATCCGAGATACTCGGCCGCCCGCCGATTGTCGCCGATCACGCGCACTTGGAACCCCCATGATGTCCGCGAGAGCACGAAAGAGAGCACGGCGGCCACGGCGAGGGCGATCGGGAACCCGATGTGCACCGGGAAGCCCGGGAGCTGCGGCAGGCGCGCGTTGCCGGTCAGGAGGCGCGTCACCGGAAAGTTGAAGGCGGTGGGGCTCTTCCAGGGACCGTAGAGAAAGTAGTTGGAGGCCGGCACGGCAACGTAGTTGAGCATCAGGGTCGTGAGAATCTCGCTGACCCCCAATCTGGCCCGAAGCAGCGCGGGAGCGAGGATCCATAGCGCGCCCGCGGTCGTGCCCGCGACGGCCATGCAGGTGAGCATGAGCACCGAGGGGAGAGCCGGGAAGTATTGAAAGATCCCGACCGCCGCGAGCGCCCCCATGTAGAATTGCCCCTCAGCCCCGATATTCCACAGCCCCATTCGAGCGGCGAACGCGATCCCGACGCCCGAGAGGAGAATGGGAACGGACTGGACGGCCGTCTGCGCAAGAGAATAGCTGGAGCCGAACGCACCCTGGAACAGCCGGCTGAACGCGGGACCGGCAGCATAGCCGGTGACGGTCAGAAGGATTGCGCCCGCCGCCAATGCCGCCGCGATACCCGCGGCGGCATAGACCCATGCCGACGCTCGACGTAGAGTATTCACTTCACCGCCGCTTCCTACGCGGGGACTCCGGCCATGAGCTGGCCGACAACTTCCCTGCTGACTGAGTTGGGCGTCACGATGCCGGCGATCCGGCCCCGATACATCACCGCCACACGGTCGGAGAGAGACAGGACCTCGTCCAAGTCTTCGGAAATCAGCAACACCCCGCAACCGCGATGGCGCGCCGCCAGCAGAATGCGGTAGACCGCGTCCGTCGCAGCCACGTCCAATCCGCGGGTCGGCTGAGACGCGATGATCACGCGGGGTGATCCGCTCAGCTCTCTGGCGATGACGACCTTTTGCATGTTGCCGCCGGAGAGCCGGAAGACCGGCCCGCCGACATCCGGCGTGCGGATGTCGAAGTCGGAGACCTTCTGCCGGGCCGACTCAACGATCGCCCGGAACTGCAATAGTCCGTTCCGGGCAAACGGGGCCCTGTTGAAATCACGCATGATGAGGTTTTCGGCCACCCCGAGGCCCGGACACAGCCCGGTGCCGAGGCGGTCTTCGGGGACGAACGCCACGCCTGCGCGGTGGATGGCGGCGGCGTCCTGGCCGGTCCGGTCCACCCCCCCGATACAGAGGCGGCCCGACGTTGGAATCCGCATTCCGGCCACCACCTCGGCCAGGGCCACTTGCCCGTTGCCGGCCACCCCGGCCACGCCGAGGATCTCCCCCCCCCGAACCTGGAGATGGACGTCCTCCAAGGCCGGACGCCCCGACGGGTCGAGTGCGGAGATGCCTTGAAGCTCGAGTTCGACCTGCCCCAGCGGCACAGGAGACCTGGCCAGGTGAGGGGCGAAGGTGCGGCCCACCATCAGCCGCGCGAGGTCGGGGATTGTCGCGGTATCGCTCGCCAGCACGCCTGCCACACGGCCGCGACGCAGCACCGTGATCCTATCGCACAAGCGGCGGGCCTCCTCCAGCTTGTGGGTAATGAAGATCACGGCCTTGCCCTCCGCCGCCATGCGTTTCACGATCGTGAAGAGATGCTCGGTCTCTTGCGGGGTGAGCACGGCCGTTGGCTCATCCAGGATGAGAAGGTCGGCGCCCTGGTACAGCACTTTGAGAATCTCGACTCGCTGGCGTTCGCCGACCGAAAGCGCCCACACCCGTGCCTTGGGATCGACCGAGAGCCCGAAGCGCCCCTCCAACGCATCGATCTCACGCCGGAGTGTGGCTGTGCCGCGTCCCGCCCGCTGCCCCAGGAGGAGATTCTCGAGGACCGTGAACCGTTCCACGAGCCGGAAGTGCTGGTGGACCATCCCCACGCCCAACGCTTTCGCCTGACGCGGAGTCGCGATCCGCACCAGCCGCCCGCGCAGGTAGATATTCCCGGCATCGGGCTGATAGAATCCGCTCAGGATCCGCATCAGCGTGGTCTTGCCCGCGCCATTTTCCCCCAGGAGCCCGTGGATCTCTCCCGCGCGGGCCTCAAAATCCACGCCATGATTCGCAAGCACAGCCATGAACTGCTTGTGGATGCCCCGCATCAAGACGGCTGCGTCTTCCACCAGATAGCCTCCGGACCTCAATGCCGAGAGAACTCCAGGGCTACTTCGGAAGGCTGCCCACGACGTTGGACACGAGCCAGTTCATCCCGTGGGTCTCTTGCTCACCGAGCGATTTGCCCGCGGGAACCTGCTGCTTCCCCGTGTTGTCTGACAACGGGCCGGTGAAGATCTTGAGCCGGCCGCTGACAATGGCCGCCTTGGCGTCCGCCACCTGCTGGCGGACGCTCGCCGGGATCGCCTTGTTCAGGGGGCCCAAGCGTACCGTGCCGTCGGCGAGATTCCCCCAAACTGTCACGGGCTTCCAGGTACCGTCCCTCAGCGATTTGAGCAACCGCTCATACAAATCCGTCCAGTACCAAATCTGCCCCGTCAGGTACGCATCGGGTGCGAACCGGGACGTATCAGAGTCCGATCCGATCGCCCATTTGCCGGCCGCGGCGGCGGTCTGGATCGTGGTCGGGCTGTCCACGTACTGCGCCAGCACATCTGCGCCCACATTGAGGAGGCTCTGCGCAGCCTGCTTCTCCTGGGGTGGACTGTACCAGTTTTGAGTCCACACGAGCCTGACCTTGGCGTTGGGATTTGCGGCCTTGACCCCCAGCGCAAATCCGTTGATGGCTTGAATAATCGTCGGAACGGGGAATGACCCCACGAAGCCGACCACGTGGCTCTTGGCCATCTTCCCTGCCACGAGCCCGCAGAGGTAATAGGCTTGTTCCATGTGGCCATAGAATCCGCCCACGTTGGGAGCATACTTAAAGGCGTTCGCGACCAGGAAGTAGCGATCGCGGTGCTCACTGGCGATGTCCAGGACCATGTCCATGATCGTCGGATCCTGAACCATGATCACCTTGGCCCCTTGCTTGATGAAGTCCTCGATGACCCGCCTCGAATCCGACGGCCCCACGTTCTCGACCTGCATGGTCTCGACCCAATCGAGGCGCTTCTCCAGTTCGCGCCGCGCAAGGTCTGACTGGTAGGTCCAGCCGGCGTCGCCCACGGGGCCCACCTGGAGGAACGCGACCTTCCACTTTTCCGCGGACTGGGCGGGGAACCGCGGAACGCCCCCACCCAGGACGAGAAGAACGAAGACGGCACACATGATCATGGCGATCACTCTGCGCTTCATTCCTGCCCACCTTTCTCCTTGCGTTTCACCGGACGAAATCTGTCGCGTGGTCGAGGCTCCTACTTCGTCGCGGCACTTGATCCTCCTGGGGTAGCCGCTGCGCGGTTGCGCGAGCGCCAAATGCGCCACGACGAGGAAAGGAACCTGGCGAAGAGGGGGCGCCGATGTCTCCCGTCCGTTGGCCCTACTCTACGGAGTACACAGGAGCAGCACAACGATGGTGGAGGCGGCGGGAATCGAATTATCGGTCTCCATAGTTGTGGCGCCTGCAGAGCAATACTAGAACCCGCCGCGACGAGGTGCCCGAGTAACCGGCAAGCGGGATGCGGTTCGCGAGCGGGTCTTCACAAGAGTGGCATGCCTTGTCCGCTGTGGCTTCGCGTCCGTGATGCGAACTGTCACTCTCTTACCCAATACCCTGGCGGCGCGGGCGATAGTGTCGAGCGAGATAGCTACGTTCCGCGGATCTAGCAAACGGTCAAGCTGTGACCGACTCGTATGGAGCTCTCTCGCCATGGCCTGCTTGGTCTTTCCGAGTTTCCTCCTCCCATTCTCTAACTGCCAGGCGAGAACACGTTTGACAGCCACAGCCTCAACTTCTCCCCGAATGCCTTCCTCATCCAAAAAACTATCAAAGCTCGATCCGCTATGATCAAAGATCCTTTTGCTCGTCCTTATCCTCATGAGAGACCCCTTTCATGCCTTCTCTTGTTATCTCGAGCGAGTTGCAGATCCTGGTTTGACGTCTTTTGCGTCTTCTTTATGAAACCATGCAAAAGAACCATGCGCGCGTTCTGGTCAATATAGAACAAGACTCGTGCAATTCGATTCCTCTCAAGATGAGTCCGCACCTCATAGATCCCGCCTCCAACAGGCCGGCAAGTCGGCATTCCAACAGGCCAGCCGAACTCGACAGTCTTGATATCTTGACCTATGCGCTTGCGATCCTCCGAGTAAGGCAAACTTCTTAACCATTCTCGCACAGGCTCCCGACCAGCCTCCGTTCGAAAGAAGATTGCAGGAACCCGCTTGGCCTCGCCACTCACAGCGGCCGCAGCACACGACGCGCTACGTGTTTGTCCCTCGCCACAAGACCTAGTGTACCATAAAAGGTACGCGGGTGGCTTTCGCCGCTTTTCCAATAGTTCCGAGAGAGTTCGGAGAGGTTTGTGGTTTCAGAGGTAATTCGCACCAGCCAACGCTTCACGAGCGCAGGGGGAAGCCTTATTAGGAGGCTCGAGATTCACCGGAGGACCTCAAGCAAATTAATAACCCCGCCCGAGGCCTCACAGCATGTCGGGCGGGGAGCAACTTCACCTTTGATCACATCACGCCCAATGCCGTGCGATGGTGGAGGCGGCGGGAATCGAACCCGCACCAGCCGAGCCACCTGTTTCGCCAGAGCCCTTGGAAGACAAGGATCCCAGCGATGGTCCCTCGTGACGGCCGGGTCGCTTGCACTCATTCTGCACTTGTCGCGGTGGTCCCGGCCCCCCTCCTCGCGGCGCTGGCGGTCGCCCTGACCGACACCGTGCCCTTCCTTATTCCCACGCGGCGAGATCCGCGTTGATCTGCTCCTCGACCTCGCGCACCCCGACCTGTTCATGGAACTCCTTCTGCGTCTTCAACATCGACTCTTTACCGCCTTATGCCGCCCTCTCGAATCAGCAGGATGATCCCGCCCGCAACCATTACCCCGCCCGCCAGTGGTGGGAGCGGAAGCGTTCTCTTCTCCTTTGCGGTGACTTCGACGGGGCCAACTTGCATCGTCGTTTGCTTCGACGTGTAGGTAACCCCTCCGTACACCAAGACAACGAGGCCGATGATAATGAGGAGAATACCGAAGATAGTCGCCATCTTCATCCCACTCACGCACCTCTCATTTTTGGGCCAAAACTCTCGTCGATGGCCCATATTCAAGCACCGGTCACGCGGTTAGCGGCCCAGCAGATCAGCTCGATTTCGCCATCTTCGTGATCTTCGACCCCTCCAGTGTCAGGTTGTACATGAGACCCTTCTGACCCACCACAAATCCCACGATCGGCTGATTGAATTTCGTAGAGTCGATGGAAGCTTGGCCCCCCATGTTCACGAGCACCACCGCTCCATCAACGCCCGCCTGCCAGCCGTTCGCGGCCCGGAAGTCCGTGAGCGCCTTCTGCTGCAGGAACACCAGGATGATGTCCTTCTTCTGCGCGCCGAACTGAAACCCGATCGAAGCGGCCGTGATATTGTAGTACGCAACAGTCTTGCCGCCGATGCGCAGTGCGCCCTCGCCGTATTCCCCCCCGACCCCGAACCCGGCCTGATAGACATCCGCCAGCACGAGAACACCTTTGGCGTCCCGGAGAAACTGCCGGGATCCCCGCACCTGCGTCATGAATCGATCCAGCGCCGCACTCACGCTCGTGTCAATCTCGTGCGCCGTTTTGGCCTGGGACACACTCGGCAGGATCAAGCTGCCGAAGAGAGAAAGACAGACGGCCCAAATAATGGCCCTGCTGAATCTCCGCGTTCGCATCGCCGTTGCCCTCCCTCGAGAGTATATGCTCCCGCTTTTCTCGCAGTTGCCTTGGGAGTAGGGCCGGTTCTCCCTACCCCCAACGTAGACGCAAGGATCTATCTGCAAGCGCTATGCGAGTCTGGCGCCCCTTGTCCCGGTGATCTGCCGCATCAGCCAGAGCACGACCACGGCTCCCACAAACGCGACGACGATTGACCCGATGTTCACGCCCGTGGCGCCGGGATGCCCGAAGGCGTTGAAGATCCATCCCCCCGCGATGGCGCCGACGACCCCGATCACTAGGTCTCCAAGGACACCTCCCGGCCCCTCACCCGGAATCACCATCTTCGCTAACCAGCCCGCGATAATCCCGACGATAACCCATGCCAGAATACTCATCTCACGATCCCCTCTCTCCTACCCCGCTCTTGCGGATAGTGCTCGGCCTCAATTTAATTTCGCGCGCCGGGCTCGCGGGTCGCGTCGCTCCCAACTCCTGCGCCGTTCCCGGTGCTAGTTGCCGTGGCGGTTCCCCTGCCGGTCGTGGTCGCAGTCGCCGTGCCCGGCCCCGTCACGGTCGCTGTCGCGGTTCCTCCTCCAACGGCTGTCGCCGTGGCCGTCCCGCCCTGACCGTTCGTAGCCACCTGAGTGCCAGCCCCGCTGACAGACGCCGTGGCTGTTGAGCCTCCAGACCCTGAAATCCCGCCAGACCCGGCGGTGTTAGACTGGCCCGTGCTCGAAGTAACGGCAGACCCGCCATTGTTGGTGGCAGATGAAGAGCCAGGACCTGGGCTGGACTGAGTCGAAGAGGCCGTCCCCGTGCCGGTGCTGTTCGAGCTCGATGAACCGGGACCGGTGTTTGCCGAGGTGGCCGTACCACTCCCGGACTGTGTGGCCGTGGCAAAACCTGGGCCAGTGTTGGTGGCCGTGGCCGTCCCGCCACTCCCAATGCTCACGCCGAGGCCCTGGTTACCATGTCCCGAGGCGTCCAGGTTGACTCTGATCTGGCTGGCGCCGCGATCAACACACGACAGGTAGATCTGGATCGCGCCGTAGTAGCACAACGGCGTCTGCGCCGCGAGAGCCGGCGTCGTCATAGACGTCATTAGAGCAAGTACGCCAGAGAACAACAGAACCGCATATCGCAACATATTGTACTCCTCCAATGCGCACTAACGATTATGACTCATTCAGACCTACCACCCTCCTTCGTATTGTGTCGTCCGCCAGGCTTCGAGAAATATGCACCACGGAGCCGACGACAGGCTGAAGGGCTCACACGAGCCTTCTAAGCTGAAAGTACCATGGTCAGGATCTGCCGTCTGTTCAGAATTGCGCACACTTGCTCACATACAAAAATGGTGGGGGAGGTCGAAACGACTCCACGCCAAGCGAAGCGAGGTTTCAGTCGTGCAGGACGATCGTCTCGCGGTGGTGTGACAGCAGTGGGCTTATCGCGGCTGGACCGAGATGCTGGCGGGCACGGCGTCAAGGCCAACGGTCGCGGTGGCGGTGATGACGAGCCTCCCCCCCGCATGCCGGACCCACGGGCTCACTTCGTACGCGAACCCCCCGGCCTGATCAGCCTGCATGAAGACATCGGCCGCCTGAATGCGCTGAGCACCAATCTCGCTCAGCACCACGATATGCACGACCGCCCCTGAGCGCGTCGTTCCTTGGACGAGGAAAGGAACGGTCCCCGAGCTCCCCTCGCGAGGAACGGTGATAATGAGAGGAAGCGCCCCGGCGGTCGCCCCGGGCACGGCCGCAGGAGGTCCTCCCTGCACCACTGCGGGTTGCCCCACCCCAGGCTGGACCGACACAGGTAGGTCCGCCACGGGTGCTCTTCCCGCAGACGGCGTGGGACCGCCCTCGACCGGATCGGGCCTCCCGTCAGTCAGATCAAAGATTTCTGGCTCGGTGCCCCTCACGAACAGTTCCGAATGGGGGCGCACGCACCCCGGGGCTGCCAGCAACCCGCTCGTCCCACAGAGGATTTGCCCGGCGATCCCGTCCGGCTGCGGCCAGTCGTCCTTCGGTTGGTCCGCGGTTGCCCGCTTCATGAACGCCGCCCAGATCCCGGCGGGCACACTCCCGCCCACAACGTGATTCATCGGCGAGTCATCATCGTTGCCGATGTAGACCCCCGCCACGAGCGACGGCGTAAAGCCGATGAACCAAGCGTTCCGGTAATCATCGGTGGTGCCCGTCTTCCCTGCCGCCGGGATGCCGATATTTGCGGCGGTACCGGTGCCCCGCAGCACCACCCCCCTCAGCATGTCGGTCATCAGGTAGGCGACCTCGGGGCTGAGTACGACCTTTCGCAGGGGGACGTGCTCTTCCAGGACCTTCCCGTGCCAGTCCGTGACCTTGAGGATGGCCAGCGGGGCCGACCGGACCCCGCCGCTGGCGAAGACTCCGTATGCGGACACCATCTCCAGCACCGTCACATCGTTGGAGCCTAACGTCAGCGAGAGGACGGGCTGGAGCGGGCTCGTGATCCCCATCCAGTGTGCGACCTCGACGACGGCCTCGGGGCCGACTTCTTCCTCCAGCCGGATCGATGCCACGTTGATCGAGTTTTCCAGAGCATACCGCATCGTCACGAGACCGTGCCACGCGTGATCGAAATCCTGGGGCGCCCAGAGCTTGCCGTTCGGCTGCGCAAACTCGATGGGTGCATCCAGCAGCATCTTTGTCAGGGGATATCCACGCATGATCGCCGTGGTGTACAAGAACGGCTTGAATGCCGAGCCCGGCTGGCGGTGCGCCTGCCACGCTCGGTTGAACTTGCTCTCCTGGAAATCGTACCCGCCAATCATTGCCCGGATATACCCGGTGCGCGGGTCCAGAACGACGATCGCCCCCTGGTGCACGCTCAGGTGTCGGCGCAACGCCTCATCGACCCCGTGCCGGAGCGCCGCTTCAGCCTCGGCTTGCAGTGTCACGTCGAGGGTCGTGTAGATACGGAGCCCCCCCTTATACAGCACTTCTTCGCCGTAGCGCTGGCGCAGCATCGGGAGGATGTAGCTGACGAAGTAGGGAGCACGGATGCCGACGAACCCGGTGTTCCCCTTGTCGGCGAAGTGGAGTGAGGTGTGAAGGACGGTGGCCATCTCGCGAGAGGTGAGGTCTCCCTGGTCAACCATTCGCTGGAGCACCTCAACCATACGGGCGTGGGCGCGGCTCGGATGCTCAAAAGGTGAATCGTGCGATGGCGCCTGGATCAGCCCCGCCAGCTGTACGCTTTGCGCCAGCGTGAGATCCTGGGCCGGCTTCCCGAAGTACACTTGGGCGGCCGTCTCGACCCCGTAGGCCCCCTCTCCGAAGTACACTTGGTTGAGGTAGCGTTCCAGGATCTCGTCCTTTGTGAGCCGCCGCTCGACTTGCACGGCGAGCAGCAGTTCGGCGATCTTTCGCTCAATCGACTTCGCGCTCGTCAGGAAGAGATTCCGGGCCAGCTGTTGCGTAATCGTGCTGCCCCCCTCGGCGTATCCCTTCTCGCGCAGATCCCGGAAGCCGGCCCGCACGACAGCTCGCAGCGAAATTCCATGGTGCCGATAGAAGTCGGCGTCCTCGGTGTCAATGACTGCCCGCTGGAGGATATGGGGAACCTGGGAGAGGGGAATGCTCTCGCGATTTTCCTGATAGAGACTCGCGATGAGCTGCCCGTCGGCAGCATATATGCGTGTGGCCTCGCTGGAGGGCGTATCCAGCGCATCGATGGACGGCAGGCGGGAGCCGATCGTAAGGGCCTCCCCCATAAGAACGCCCACACCGACCACAGTGAGTATCGCGCCGATGACACAGCACACCACGACCGCCCGCAGGAACGGCCATTGCCAAGTCCTTCTGCCCCTCATAACCCGAAAGATAACACTGACTGAATCTTCAGTCTGTGCAATTTTTTACAGCCTATCCGGGATTGGGAGTCCTTTTATAGAGTTCGGCCCGTTATCCGGGCCGCGATGGGTAGACTTTGCACATGTCTCCATCATCCCCAGTCCGATGCCGAGCTCTCTGGGGGAGGTGGCGCTGGTCTTACTGAAAGAATTTGAACAGGTCCTGCGGAGTAGAGAGCAGGGCGGGCTGCTGAGGCTTCGCCAGCGGCTGTTGCGGGGTGCTCTGGTCCCGGATTAGCTGCGGCGTGCCGGCTAGGGAAAACTTGGGATCGTCAACCGTGCCTCGCAAGGAGAACGGTACCCGGACCCCAACCGTGCCCGTGGCTCCTTGGAGTATATTGCTGAGCATCTGCCCCACCGACGGCGACTGGCCTTCTGGCGGCGACGCCCCCGGTGCCAGGCTCGTGAGCCCGACTGTCCCTGTATAGTCCAGTGTCTTGTTGAAGCCGAGGCTACCCCGACTCGTCCCTTCCAGTCCTTCTGCGTCTAACCGAAGCGCATCGCTATACAAACGTTCCTGCGCGATGCGAAGATCCCCGCCGAAGTAACTGAATCGAGTGTCATCCGTGGGCACATTGAGTTGCAAGGCCTTGGCTATTTGCGCCAGGTTGCTCTTGAGATCCAATCCCGGGAACGACCCGTTGCGGACCGCGAAGGTTCCACCGCCCGTCAATGCGGCCATCGGATCTCGCCCCAGAGCAGTCGCCAGCCTGAGGACAGTGTCCAGCTTGCCAGTGATTTTCTGCGCCTGGGGAGGAAAAGTGCTCACCAGCCGCCCCAGGTTCACCCCGCTTACCTCTGCGGTCGCGGCGGCGGGGAGGCCGGGGGCGGAGTAATCCAGCGTCGCTGCCCCTTGGACGGTGCCGCCATAGGCAGAGATGGCGTAAGAGTCCACCTCAACCGTGTTTGTGTAAACGCTCAGTCGGCTACTCATCCGGGTGACCTCGAGCGGCGAAAAGATGAACCTGTCGATCTTGACCCCTCCGCGGCCCAGCAGGCGGTGCAGCACGGGGAGCGCCTGTCGGCCAGCGCTGCTGCTCGCAGCGCTGATCGCCTCGGCCCTTCTGCTGCTCGGGCTGCTGACCATCAGGCTCTGCAGCTTGTTGAGATCCAATTCGGGGATGGCGACCGTGAACGTCATGGACAATGGGTCGAGGCTGGCCATCGCCGCAGTCACCTCGGCACGCATGTTATCCAGTGACGCAGAAAACGTTCCCCGCCCTGCACCGTCCTTGACGACGAGTTCGCCGGTCTGGAACTGCACGGGTTTGGCCAGCGACGCCGTCGTGAGTCTCGCGCGCCGGAGGTCTATGACGACATCCAGTCTCTTCGGCCAGTCCGGCGCGTTCAGGTCGATGGACCCGATCCGGGCATTCAATCCGCTCAGGGTAAACGACGGCGGCGCCTGCCCGAGGCGTGCGTCGGAGCTAGAAGAGGTGATCTCAACATTCGTGACCGTCACCCCGCCCACGCGGTCAATGGTGAGAACAGGAGTACCCCTTGCTGCGGCCGCAGAGGTTTCCGCCGGTGCGCTTCGCGCGGGGGCCGAGAGATCGAAGTTCGTCCGGCCGGCAGGGTCACGAAGGAGATTCACCCGCATGCCGCCGATGGCAATGTACGTCACCTCCAGCCGTCGCGAGAGCAGCGCACGCGGCACGACACCGAGATCGACAGACTTCACGCTGATTGCGTCACCCTGAGGGAAACCCGGCGGGTTCTCTAGACGAATATTCACCGCCTGAAGGTGCACGGTCGGCAGCAGGTGGAGCCTCAAGGCGTCGATCTGGACCCGACGTCCGGTGCCGGCCTCGATAAGCCGTGCGAGAAGCGGCCGGAAGCGGTCCACCGGGATGAGAGAGGGGATGGCCAACGCCACGATGACCCCCAGCCCCAAAATCGTGCCGCCGAGGCGCACCCGCGTTGATCGGTACCACGGCCTAACCATGGCGCGGAATCTCCCCTCCGGCCCCTTGGGCCCACGACAGGCCTGGCGACTCCCGCCGCGATCACACCACGGCCAAACCCCACGCGATTAGTTGACGTCACAATGTCCCGGCGTCGCCGCCCTCGCCCAAACCAGGCTTCCGCAAAGGAACCCGGGAAGCCCGGTCTGGGTCTTGGAGCACCTATCGGCCCTACTGCGCCGCTACGATCTTCGTGGATTCCTTGTATGTGAGCCAATGATTCGTCATTCCGTGGCTCTTGAACCGGAAATAGCCGGCCAGGGACATGTAGTCCGGCGGTGCGGAGAATGCCGTCAGCCCGACCGTGTTCGGACCGTGCTGAGCCAACGCGACCCCCGCGAACGCTGCCGAAAGCATCACCACGCCCAGGACGGTAACCGCAAGCTTCTGCATGGTCTTCATTTGGTCTCCCTCCTCCCCTTGAGATTCTTGACTAAGACGCCCTTCCGAATTGGAAAGTACCACGGCAGGGATTTGCGTTCTATTCAAAATTGCTCACACTTGCCTAAATGCGGAGAATTGTGGAGAGAAACTGTCTTCAAGGTTGGTTGAAGGGTGCTAAATAAGTGTGCTATAACTAATCGTCAACGGAACCGGGGGGCATCGTCCCCGCTGGGGGCCGCTCATGCAATTCAGTAAGCGGGAATCCGGGTCCCGAGTCGAGCGCCGTGCGGGATACTCGCCGCTTGATATTAAGGCGTTCTTTGCACAAGGTGGAGACGGACGAAGCATCGTGAAGTTCCGGAAGAAGCAGCTCATCTTCTCACAAGGGGATCCCGCTGATACTGTGTTCTACCTCCTCGAGGGCAAGATCAGGCTGACGGTCGTGTCCAAACAGGGGAAAGAAGCGGTCATCGCCACGCTAGAGTCAGGCAACTTCTTCGGCGAGGGAGGCCTGGCCGGCCAGCGCATTCGCATGGCGACGGCGACCGCGGTGACCGATGGCTCTCTCGTGAGAATAGAGAAAGAAGCCATCATACACTTGTTGCACAACCATCCCACATTTTCAGAGCTGTTCATAACGTGTCTGCTGTCCCGCAATATTCGCGTTGAAGAGGACTTGGTCGATCAACTGTTCAATTCAAGCGAGAAACGGCTTGCGCGGATTCTCTTGCTCCTGTCGCGCGTTGGCAAGGAATCAGAGTCTGAGCCTGTGGTCCCCACGATCAGTCAAGAGACGCTCGCGGAGATGATCGGCACGACGCGGGCGCGGGTGAGTTTCTTCATGAACAAGTTCAAGCAGTTGGGCTTTATTGAGTACAGCCCGGGCGAGTTGCGAGTTCACAGTTCCCTCCTCAATATCGTCCTCCATGACGAACTCCGTGCATCTCCGGGCCTTGACTAATCGAAGTAAGCCGACAACATCTTTACGCGATGGGTCTCGAGGATAAGCTCGGGAAGAGGACGGTCACGCTCACGCGTCCGCAGTTGATTTGTGCCCCGGTGGTCAAGAACGCGGATCCGAAACAAGCGTGTCGGGAAGTTATGTCCCGAACAACCTGACTCTCGGGTATCCCTCGGACCCCGTTCCTCTGCGTGGGCATCGAATGATTCAACATCGGCTTGTGTCGCGCCACACTTAACTCACACCGCCAACGTTCGAAGAAATGCATGCATTATTTGGACGAGTGCACGCACAACATCAAGATTAGCGGAAGTAGAGAGGATCGCACACCTATACTGCGCACGTGTGAGCAATCTTGAACAGACGAGCAAATCGTTGTCGTGTTATCTATCAACTAGAAATCGTGGGTGAGGCCGACGCTTCGTTGGGACCCGCAGCAGAATTGGAGGGAATGGCTATGCGCTGGATGAGCATTCTTGATGGATTGCTTATTGTTGTTGGAGCACGCCACACCATTGAGGCCATCGGATGAGGAGTAAAAAATCCTTGCGGTTCGGTCTCACGACGTTCCTCGCACGAGGCGGAGAGGGACGAAGCATCGTGAAGTTCCGGAAGAAGCAGCTCATCTTCTCACAAGGGGATCCCGCTGATGCTGTGTTCTACCTCCGCGAGGGCAAGATCAGGCTGACGGTCGTGTCCAAACAGGGGAAAGAAGCGGTCATCGCCACGTTAGAGTCAGGCAACTTCTTCGGCGAGGGAGGCCTGGCCGGCCAGCGCATTCGCATGGCGACGGCGACCGCGGTGACCGGTGGCTCTCTCGTGAGAATAGAGAAAGAAGCCATCATACGCTTGCTGCACAACCACCCCACATTCTCAGAGCTGTTCACAAGGTATCTGCTATCCCACAATATTCGCGTTGAAGCGGACTTGGTCGATCAACTGTTCAATTCAAGCGAGAAACGGCTTGCGCGGATTCTCTTGCTCCTGTCGCGCGTTGGCAAGGAGACAAAGTCCGAGCTTGTGGTCCCCACGATCAGTCAAGAGACACTCGCCGAGATGATCGGCACGACGCGGGCGCGGGTGCGTTTCTTCATGAACAAGTTCAAGCAGCTGGGCTTCATCGAGTACAACGGCGGGTTGCAAGTTCACAGTTCCCTCTTCAATATCGTCCTCCACGACTAACTCCGCGGGTCTTCGGGCCTTGGAGTAGTTCGTCCAGCGCTAGCACACTGCTCCCACAATTCCTTAATCTGAGCACGTGTGAGCAATTTTGAATAGACGGGCAAATCGTTGCCGTGTTACTTTCACTCCAAGAAGGCCCCTTGGTCAGTGTCTGATGCTTGGAGACCCCGGAGAGCGACGATAATGATAGGACTTTGGTGTCAACGGATCGCAGTGGGATTGGCCGTGGCGGTGATCACGGTGGAAATCGCGGGTTCCACAGTAGGCCAGGGGGTATTGATTGGCTCGCTGATGACCCTGCTCGGGATCGGGGTCGGGATTTGGTATCTTCTATATCTGCTGAGGGACCTGGAACCCCAAATTCGCGGAGCGTCCGCCGCGATGCGGCCCCTGACAAAACGGCTGCTCTTGATGGCGGCGCTCGCGCCCGCCGCGGTGGTCCGTGCTGTCCACGGGTCACGCCACGCAGATGCCGGGATCACAGTGACGCCCAACGTCCGCGAGTTCTTAGCGACCCTGACCGAACCGGATATCCAAACCATGAACAAATGGAAATGGAGCGCTTACCGTCACCAAGATTCGCTGGCAGTCCGGATCGCGTGTGAGGAGATGGCAGAGAAAAGGAGGGATACGCAATGGAAAAACCGCGTAGTTTTCTAGTGGGGGTGATCGTGGGCGGCGGTATCGGGGTTTTGCTTGGCCGTCTCTTTGCGCTCGAATCGGAGGAGGGAACCCGCGAGCGGGTTCGGGACCAGGGACAACGGCTGACGGGCCGTGTCCGCGAGCAAATGAACCGTGTCGCGGATGAAGTTCGGGCCGCTGCACAGAATGTTGCGGGGGAAGTCCGCGAGCGGGCAGGCGAATTCGCGATGAGAGCGCAGGGGATCGCGAAAGAGATGGTGCATCGGGCTCGGACCACACTGGAGGAGGAAGCCAACTCCTTGAGCCATGCTCAGTTAGGAACTTCGGTCATAGACCACACAGATCACAACCCATCTGAACAAGAAAGGAGATCGTGAGATGAGCATTCTAGCGTGGATTGTCGTCGGGATCATAGCGGGCTGGCTGGCGAGGATGGCGATTCCGGGTGCGGGGCCCGCAGGTCTCCTCGGAGATCTGGTGCTCGGGGTCGTCGGCGCCATCGTGGGTGGCTGGGTCTTCAACGCCTTTGGGTACCCCGGCGCCACGGGTGTGAACATCGGGTCCATCATCGTCGCCTTTGTGGGGGCTGTGGGCGTGCTCTGGCTGATGCGCCTATTCACCGGGCGGCGAAACCCCCGAGTGGCATAGTCTCCCCCAGCGCGGGCGCGCAGGCATGCCATTGCGGATCGCAGGCCAGTGAACTTGACTGATGTGATCATCTCGTCAGACATCGTCAAGGATAGGGACGGCGCGGCGGGCGCCAGCGTTGCCGGCACCATTGTTCTGAGTCCTGTCGGGCTCCTCGCCGGAGCCCTAGTCGGGGGCGGTGACATCCAGGTCCTGGCCGGCGCCGAAGTGACGCAGGCCACGAAGACCGCTGCCACGGTCAGAAGTACGTAGATGGGACCCATCGCGTCCCTGTCGGCTTCCGGCATGGCGGCGAGACCGGATTCGGGAGTCGCCGCCGTGCCGCGGAGCCCATTGGCCAATCCAGAGCCAACTGAACAACATGCGTTCCTCAGTTTCGCATTTTAGGCGAAAGACACGCCCCCAATAGAGCAGCGACTGGGATCCCCCAATTACGCATCCCCTGCTTCAGCGCTATGATCGAGGTGGCGGCTCCGTCTGAACCCTTCGAGGATATCGAGGAGGCGGTCGTGGCATGTTAGGGTTTGAAACACCTCCATGGACGATCATCCTCCGCAGCCTCGTTGTCTACCTGGCCATCCTGGTCGGACTGCGGCTGATGGGCAAACGAGAACTCGGTCAGATGACTGTGTTCGATCTGGTGGTGATCCTGCTCGTCGCGAATGCCGTGCAGAACGCAATGGTCGGTCCGGATACATCCCTCCCAGCGGGGCTCCTGTCCGCGTTCGTGATCTTCGGTGCGAACAAACTCGTCGGCGTCCTCCGTCTGAGAAGCAAGTGGTGGGGAGGGCTCGTTGGGGGTACTCCCACCGTTTTGGTGGAGAATGGGCAGTTTATCGTGCCCAACCTTCAGAAGGAGGGGCTGCAGGGATCGGAAGTGGAGATGGCCATGCGCGAGCATGGGATCGCTGGCATCGCCGAAGTCCAACTGGCTGTCCTGGAAACGGATGGATCCATCAGCATCATTCCCAACGACTCCAAAGTCGTCCGAACACGTAGACACATCCGCCAGTTCCGGCACTAGACTGCACCCCGCGTAGCAGGCGGCACGCCGCATCACACGCCTCCCTCGTCAGCGCACGGCCGGCAGCATCGATCGGGATGCGCTTGTGATTTTCCTGCTACCCAAACTGGAAATCGGCGGGACGAACCTAAGGTGCTCGGGGCGCGGGGTGCACTTCCCCGTCTCAACTATGCTGGCCCGCCGACCCGGTGGTTCAGACGCCCGGGATCCGGGCAGGGGGACAATCCGGCCGGGGCCAATTTCCTCATGGACGGAATCGGGAGGTCGGGGGATGCCAGAAGCCCGCATCAACGGTGTGAAGCTCCACTACGAGATTCATGGGAGCGGTGGCCCGCTCGTCCTCGTCCACGAGTTCGCCGGCGACAGCGGCTGATCCAACACCTCCCACTCCCGAATCGTGACTTGAGGCGAAAACGCGCGACTAGCGTGTCGCAAGGGAGGAGAAGCGGATGCTGAAGGAGTTCAAAGAGTTCGCCATGCGGGGAAGCCTTCTCGACCTGGCGATTGGCATCGTGCTCGGCGCCGCGTTTGGAAGGATCATTTCTTCGTTTGTCGGCGATGTGCTGATGCCGCCGATCGGCCTGCTCATCGGAGGCCTGGACTTCGCGAACCTGTTCATTCCCCTCCGGGGAGGCCCGTACCCGTCCGTGGCCGCGGCCAAGGCCGCCGCCGCCCCCACGATCAACTATGGCATCTTCCTCCTCACCGTCATCGACTTCGTGATCGTGGCGTTCGTGATGTTCCTCTTGGTCCGGCAGATCAACAAACTACAGCGCCGGCCGGAGGTGACGCCGACCAGCAAACCGTGCCCGTACTGCCTCTCGATCGTCCCCTTGATGGCAGTCCGGTGCCCGCACTGTACATCTACCCTGGAAGCGGCTTGAGTCGGAGCGCGCTGCAAGACCTCGGGTGAGCCTGGCGCGAGGGCCCATGTTCACATGGCGACGTCGGCCCAGGTCGTTCCCGTGGCTTCCGTGTACCAGAGCCTACTCGCAGGCGATATCGGCCCGCCCTACTACACCGCCCGGACGTCGCTCAATACCCTGGCCCTACTGGATCCGCTGACTGACGACGAGGTACGGGAAGGCGGTTCGAATTCTTTGTGATGGTGGAGGCGGCGGGAATCGAACCCGCACCAGCCGAGCCACCTGTTTCGCCAGAGCCCTTGGAAGACAAGGATCCCAGCGATGGTCCCTCGTGACGGTCGGGTCGCTTGCACTCGTTCTGCACTTGTCGCGGTGGTTCCGGGCCGCAACCCAATCTCACAGGCTAAGTTCGACCCGCCGAGCTCCTGAGTACGATTCAGACGCTCGGATCGCTACACCTTGTTCAGCCTTCTCCAGTGTCGCAATCCGAAAGCCTTCATCGTGCGGTCCGCCGAAAGCCGGCTGACCATCACGAGGGAGTCATCTTTCGGCGAGGGCTAAGCGCCAGTAACTCCTGAACGGCACGACCGACTTCATCGATAAACTCCTTAAGCTTCTGAGGCTTGTGAATGTATCTCGCCGCTTCCATGAGAGCCGCAAATTGCCGGTCTTTTGAAGTGTCTGACGCTGTGAGGACTCCCACGGGGACACCCACGAGCCGCGGCTCCCGGCGGACCACGTTCAGCACATCGAAACCGTCGCGACGCGGAAGATTTAAATCGACGAGGATCAGGTCTGGCACCACGAGATGGCTCTCGGATATAGCCCGTATCACCTGCGCGCCATCCTTGTATAGGATCAAATCGAAGACGATGTTGCGGCTCCGGAGCGATAGTTCAAGCAAATGCACGTCTCCGGGGTTATCTTCGACGAGCATAATCTGCACCGGTGCGTTGTTCTTCGTGCGGCCGGCTTCCGGACTATCGGTCACACACAACCCTCCTTCTTCGCGGTACGAGCCAGTCTATGGGAGAAGCCCCTTGCATAACCGCCTTATTTCCAGCCGGAAGCCAGCAGCATCTCTTCGACGCTCCGCCCCACTTCTCTCAGAAAATCATCCAGCCCCGAAGGTTTGGTGATATAGCGCGCCGCGCCGAGCAGAGCGGTGCGATGGTTATCGCTGGGTGATGCCGATGACGTGAGAATGAGGACAGGAACATCTGCAAGATGTGGCGTGTTGCGGATTGCTTTCAGCACGTCTACGCCGGCAACCTTCGGCAAATCCAGGTCGAGCAGAATGAGGTCGGGCGCTTTCCGTCCGTGTTGTTGCGTCAAATCGTTCAGCGCTCTTTGACCGTCCCCAAAGCACGTCAGATCGACCGCGATGCCTTGTTCCTGCAGCGCCCTCTTGACCAGCAACACATCGCCGGGATTGTCTTCGACGAGCACGATGCGGGCGGTTTTCGACACCAGCGATTTACTCCTTAGGCGGGATCATGAACTTGAAGTCTGAGCCCTGCCCGAGCTTCGACTCCACCCAAATGCTCCCCCCGAGGCGCTCCACCACCTTCTTGCAGAGCGCCAGGCCGATGCCCGTGCTGGCGGGCGTCGTTCTATCCAGGCGGTAAAACATCGCAAAGATTTTCTCTGCATACTGCGGCTCGATGCCGACGCCATTGTCCTTGACCGAAAACACCCATTGCCCTTGGTCATTTTTCCCGGCCGAGATGTGAACCTTTGGCGGCTTCTCGCTCCTGTACTTGATCGCGTTTCCGACCAGGTTCTGAAAGAGCTGCACAAGCCCGGCTTCCTCTGCCCAAACGGTCGGCAGAGCATCATGCGTCACGACAGCCCCACACTCGGTAATGAGCTCCTGTAGATTACGCAAGGCTCCTTCCAGCGCGCCATTACTATCGACCAAAGTGTTGTGTTCTTCACCGCGTTCGCCGACTTGCCAATACTCACGCATGCCTTTGAGCAGTTGCTCTATACGCTGGGCGCCTTCAACCGCGTAGGCGATGAACTGATCGGCATCCTTGCCGAGCTTGCCCTTGCACTCCCTGGCAAGGAGCTGGGAATAGCTGGTGACCATGCGGAGCGGCTCCTGCAAGTCGTGCGAGGCGGCGTAGGCGAAGTGCTTGAGGTCCTCGTTCATCCTCTCTAAACTCCTTAACTGTTCCTGCCTCTCGGTGACATCCTCGATCGCCAGCAGGATCGTTTGCGCATATGGCGGCGGCTGCCGGATCTGACGAGCGCTCAGGAGCATTATCTTTCGCCCGATGCCGGGGAATATACGTTCAACCCTGAAGTCCTCGGCCCCGGTTTTTTCCTGCGGGATCTTTGCCAATACCTCCCGCAACTTGGGGATATCCCACTGTCCGTTGCCGAGATCGTAGATGAAACGATTCTCCGTCTCCTCTTTTGCGACCCGGAAGGTTGCATAGAAGGCTTGATTGGCGCGCCTGATTTTCAGCTCGTTGTTCAAGATCAGAAGAGGCTGCCGGATTGTCTCCACAACGGCTTCGGCATAGTCACGCGCGTGCGTGATCGCATCGATATCGAGCATCACCAGCAGAGCGCCATCTATTTTATTGTCGGACGTTCTGTAAGGCAATGCCTGGAGTGAAAACCAGCGGCCGTTCGGGTCCTGAATTTGCCGTGCGGCTGCGCCCCGGCCGTTGACGACCTCGCGCAGCAATTGCAGCAGGTCGGGAACGTCAATGTTGGGCTTAAGATCGGCGATCGGCCGTCCGATATCGGAATCGATGAGATTCAGCACCGGCGCTATGGCCTGGGTGAAACGCCGGATCTTCAGGTCTTTTCCGACCATGACCAGGGGGACATTGATGCCGGTCAGCACGTTCGACAGATCCGTGTTCGCTTCGGTCAACGCGACATTACGGGTCTTCAGCTCATCATTCACCGTATTCAATTCTTCGTTGGCTGACTGAAGCTCCTCCTTGGCCGTCTCCAGCTCCTCGTTGCTCGCCTGCGCCTCTTCGTTGGCGGATTTGAGTTCCTCCGTGCTGGCTTCCTGCTCCTCGATAATCGATTGCAGATATTCCTGGGTTGCCGCCAACTCCTGTTTCAGGCGGGCATTTTCCCGGTTGCCGCGGCCTTCGACGGTCTTGCGCGGTTTGGCGGCGGCCTGCTTCTGCTCCGCACCGTCCGCCGGGCCGGGCGTGGCCGCTGGCGCGGCGTCCTCAAACACAACCATGAAGTGAAGACCGCCGGCCTGGACCGCTCCATTGACCGGAACGACCTTCAAGGTGACGTCCCTGAGATTGCCGCGCTGGTTGACGCGCGCCTGCTGGGTCACGGCGGCCTTCGTCTGCCTGGCCTTGAGGCACGCCATCCGCAGTCCTGCATTCAGGCCCTCGCGGGCCATTTTCAGGAGATTGTACGTCGGTTCTCCGGATGCAAGCTGAAGGTAAGGCCCGGTATCTCCGCGCACATGAACAATATTCAGCGCATCGTCGACGATGACACAGGCAGGGGCATATTGCGCCAGCAACATCCGCTCGGCCGTCTTCTGCACATCGAGCGCCACCGTAACGTTGCTGTCGCCCGCCGTGTCTTTGCCCATCGCGTCTGCAGGAGACGCGCTCGCCAGGACTTGGAGATTCAGCGGATCTCCCTCCGGCTTCTTCACATAAAGTTTCACCTTCTTGTCCAGCGGCGAGAAGGAGGTCGAAAGCGCTCCTACGCTTTCCGATGGTCCGAGCAGGAGAACGCCTGCGGGCTTCAGCGCGTAATGAATCATCGACAGCGCTCTTCTCTGCAACACAGGCTCGAAGTAGATCAGCACGTTACAACAGCTGACCAGATCGAGATTGCGGAAGGGCGGATCCGTGGCGATGTTCTGCGGAGCGAAGACGCAGGCCTCGCGGATGGATTTGTGGATCTGGTACCCGCCGTTCACTTTGACGAAAAAGCGTTTCAGACGTTCCGGCGAAACGCCGGCGAGGGCGGCCATATCATAGGTTCCCGCACGGGCCTGCTCAATCGCCGTCTGGCTGACATCCGTGGCGAATATCTGAATGGGCACATGCGTCCCGGAACGCTCCAGAAACTCCGTCAGGCGGATGGCGACGGAGTAGGCCTCTTCGCCCGTCGCACAGCCCGGCACCCAGATTCGGATGCTGTCCTCCGGCGACCTGTCTTTGAGCATCTCAGGGAACACTCTGGCGTCCAGGGCTTCGAGTGCTTCAGGCTCCCGGAAAAAGGATGTGACGCAGATGAGGAGGTCATCGGCCAATCTCCGCAGTTCGGCAGGGTTCTCCTGAAGATACGCGAGGTAGTCGCCCAGCTTCTCAGAGCCGTGGAGAACCATGCGGCGCCGAATACGCCGGTGGGTTGTCGTGCGCTTGTAGTGCGTAAAATCATTCCCGGTCGCGGTCCGCAACAGGTGAAAGATTCTGTCCAGTGCGCTCCCCGTCTCCACCACCGCTTCGCCAGCCTGCCCGGACGCCGGCGCCACGTAAGGATGCCGCGCGATCCGGACCAGGCGTTTGGCGATCTCATCCGGCGCCAGGACGAAATCCACGATGCCGGCAGCAATCGCGCTGCGCGGCATGCCGTCGAACTTTGCCGATGACGGTTCCTGCGCGAAAGTAATGCCCCCTTCCGCTTTCACCGCCTTGAGTCCCAGGGTTCCATCGGACGCGGTCCCCGATAGAACAATGCCGATGGCTTTGCTGCCCTGGTCCGCGGCGAGCGATCGCAGGAAATGATCGACGGGCAGGTTCCGGCCGGGCTCGCGCGCATCGGCCCGTAGGCACCCGTCCGATAGGCTCAGGGATATGCCGGGGGAGATGACGTAGATGTGGTTGGGATGCGGCGGGGTGTCAGCCGTGACCTCCAGGACAGGCATCCTGGTTGCCTTGGAGAGAAGCTCTGTCAGATGGCTCGGGTGCTTCGGGTCAAGGTGCTGAATCAGCACAAACGCCATACCGGAATCTGACGGCAGGTGTTTGAGAAGGGCGGTTAACGCCTCCAGGCCGCCTGCCGACGCGCCGATGCCGACAACCGGAAATAGTGCTTCTGGCCTGTTGATTGCAGGGGGGGCGTCGAGGGAGAGTCTCGCTTCTCGCTTCTCGCTTCTCGCTTCTCGCTTCTCGCTTCTCGCTTCTCCGCTTCTCGCTTCTCCGCTTCTCGCTTTTTACAGTATGGATGTGTTCCTCTGCCCGTGGCGCCGCCGTCTTGGCTGGCCGCGCAGAATGTTTCGATCGCTGGGGGGTCTTATTGGCCATCCTGATTTCCCTATTGCGGGCGACAGAACTTCATAAACCCGTCCAGGTCCAGCGGCTTCGAAATAAAGCAGATTTGCTTGAGCGCGGTAACCCTGTTTTTCTCTTCCGGCAACACAGAGGAACTCAAAACGACGACGAGGAGATCGGCGAATTCCGCGTTCCCACGAATCTCCTCAAGAACCTCCATTCCACCGTGCTTCGGCAAGTGCCGGACCATCACAATCAACCCCGGTGGCCGCGTCGCGTCAGCGTATTCGCCCTCTCTCCGGATAAGGGCCAATGCCTCCGCGCCATCCGTCAGCGTAGTCCGCTCATAGCGGAAGTGCCCTTTGTTCACCACATTTTACCACATTTTTGAATCTCGAAATGGCCGCCATCACGCGCCGCTGACTATAGCCGCGCGCGGGGCGCCGGTCAACGGGCGGCCCGGCTCTCCCCGGAACCCCGGAGTTTTAGGCCCTATGGGGTCACTCCTCTAATCCGAAATTTCCGCCACCGTCGACCGCATCTGAATCCGGATTTTCTTCTGCAGCTCGCGGTGTTTCCGCGCCACCGTTGTCGCTCTTACCGCTCGGTAGACCTCGCCCATCAGAAGCATGTGCCACGTCACGATGAGGAGTTTGCGGGCGAGTGCGATGATCGCCTTGCGGGGCCCAATCTCCTGCGTCTTGCGAGCATAGAACTGACCGAGGGGCGCGCTGTCCCTCTGGCCCAGGGAATGGGCGGCATCCACCAGGAGGGTTCGAAGGAGCGGGCTCCCCGTTTTGCTGATGCGCCCCTGGCGGTGCTGCTCGCCGGATTGCACGATCGACGGATCGAGGCCGGCGTACCGCGTCACCTGTTTGGGCCGGGTGAAGCGATGGGGATCCCCGAGGATCGCCCAGCTAGCGGCCGCGCCGATCAAGCCCATGCCGGTGATTGTCAGGAGCACCTGGACCGCAGGCACGTCGGCGACGCCGCGGGCGATTTCGCCCTCGAGGCCCCCCAGCACATGGCGACCTCATCGTTCCGCGTCCGCAAGGCCGCTGACATTCGGGCCCACTATCAGGTGACCGACCCTCTGGCCTTCCTTCACGTCAATCTCCTGGATAATCGCAGCGAGTTCATTGCGCCGCTTCGTGTCCAAGTGACACAAGAGGGGGAGAACTTCGTGATAGAAGTGTCAGGAGCCATCGCGATCGCCAATACCATCGCATACCTCAGCGAACTGATCGATCCGATCGGCATCTTCCTCGGGCTCACAGGGCAGAATCTCATGCACCAATCACTCCGGTATCTGCTGTTGGGAGAAGGCGAGATCGGCCTGATAGTCTACGCCATCGTAGTACGCTACTGGGAGTGGATTGGAAAGGGGCCCCGTCGGCCAGTTCTCTATATCATGGGCACCTAAATTATAAATTAGACTAAGACTAGTGTAGCGTCCTTTTACCACCGGCGGTGACACTTTCACCTCCAAGTCCGCGCTCATGCTGGGCGTACAAAAACGCGGAACCGCGGGACCCTAGGCCCCGCGGTTCCCGTCGCAGCCGTATTGCTTATCGCTTGCCTACGAGTGCAGGCTGCGGAGATTGCGCGATTTCAATCGGCACCTTTCTCGGCAGCACGCCCTCGTGAATCGGGAGCGTGATGTCAAGCACGCCGTGGGTATACTTCGCCTTCACCTGATCAAAGGCAAGCCCATCCGGCAGTGTGATCGTTCGTTCGAATAGCCCATACGCGACCTCGGTGAACAGGTACTGATCCTCGGGTACGTCATAGGTGAACTTGCGTTCCCCCTTGATCGACAGCAGGTTGCCACTGACCTTGATGTCCACGGTGGCAGGGTCGACGCCTGGAACCCACGCCCGCACCATCAAGTTGTTGCCCTGATAGAACGACTCGACAGCCGGAGCCCATGCCGTTGTACGGCTCGTGCCCTCACCGCTATGCAGCCTGTTCATCAGCTCACGATTTAGCCCAGCTAGATCCGCAAACGATAACCATCGATTGTTAAGCATTGATTACTCGCCTCCTTCTCAACGAACCGCCCGGCGCCCCACTTGGAGCGTTGGCCGAGAAGTGACCATCCATCTATCACCTCAACTTAATGATGACACTTGCAATTAGTATTGTCAATGAATTTATCAATATTGTTTTAAATCTTAATTACTGTATCATTGTCATATTTAATGCCAATTGTGGATTCATGTGTAATCTGGTGATGTTAAGGTGAGTTGCCACTTATGTACCCCGGACACAACCGTCTGGAGCAGCGTTCACTTCGGGAGCATGTTCGAGAGCGGTCTGCGAAGCGAAAACGCCGCCTGTCGGCCAAGAAGTTGTCCGCATTTTCGGGATCTGGAACTGGCACCGTCGACTGAATAGGTAGCGAAGGCGTCTGCGGACGACGAACGCGCCTCAGCAGTATCCTAAAGAAACGATACTTCAGCTCCTTAAGTGCGATCGTTTGGATAAGACCGGCTTCGGGAGATGACCCCGGATCTCTCTGCGGACGCGACGGGCGATCGTCACCGCGCGCCGGGCTTCGGTCAACGAGATGATTCCCGAGCCTGGGTACCTCGCTCCAGTCGCGTACGCTGTAAGTCTCCTATGCTCCACAATGTTGAGTCGTGGTTTTTCCCTTGTGGGCAGCAGCGCAATGAGCTGCTCGAGATCGTGCGTCTTCGGAAAATCAGTCCCACGCACTGTGAGGAGCGCTTTCACATACTTCTCCACACATTGTTGCGCGTGGAAGCAAACCGTATCGGTTGGACACTCATTGGCGAGCTTCAAAATCTGCGCGGCGGCCTTGAGGTCGTTCTCGGCCTTGACGACCCACTCTCGGGCCACCGAGTAAACATTCTCACGCTCTGGCATAGAGGACTTTGCCCTCACGTGTCGCCGGTCGCTCGATCGTACCGGCAATTTCCTTTCGCCAGGCAAACTCCTCTGGCGTGGTGACTATAACATCCTTGGGTAGGCGGAACCCATGGAGCGCGACGGCGATCTCTACTGCTTTGTCCCGCTTTGACCCCGGCACCGCCATGACGACGAGGAGATCCACGTCACTGTCGGGGCCCGCCTGGCCCCGAGCGTGAGACCCGAACAGAATGATTCTGTCGGGATCGAACCTACGGACGATAAGACGAGCCATCCGGTCGATCGTCTTCTGCAGTTGCTTGCGTTGCATACGACGCATTCAGCACCGCCTGCTGTATTCGCGCTAGAGCCCTCTTCCTCTCACTGGCATCGTACCTTCCCTGAGAAACGAGGTCAACGCGTATTGAAGGATCTGAAATTCGACGACACCATCCCAGATTTCACGCCCTCGGTCCAGAACCCCGACAGCCTACGCCTGATGCGCGGGGAGCCCGAGGCGTTCGTCGCCGAGGCGGCACAGTCGGGACGACTTTCCCCGAAGACGATAAACCATGCGCTCGCCTTGCTCAAGCAGCTGCTGACGGCGGCGACGGACTGGGGATATCTGGCCGCCTCGCCGATCGGGAAGGTTCGCAAGTTGCGGCTCCCGCGGCGCCCCCTGCCGCTCTGGACGCCGGCCGAGATCCGGCGCTTTCTGCTGAGCGCGCCCGAGGAATGGCGGCCGGTGTGGCTCGTGGGGATTTTCACGGGCCTCCGCCCAGGGGAAATCCAGGCGATGGCCTGGCGGGACCAGAACTGGCCGGACTTCACCAGCAACCGGATCCACGTCACGATGTCGTACGAAGCCCGCTCCAGGGTTCTCGGGGCGCCGAAAACAGACCGGTCCGTCCGAGACGTGGACATGGTGCCGACCGTGCGCCGCATCCTCGAGACCCTGCCGGGCTGCGGGTCCGCCGGGCTCGTGTTCCCCGGCGTCCACGGAGGCATGTTCCCGCGGAGTCCGTGGCGGCGCGCCTGGGATCGGACGATCCTGGCGGCCAAAGTGCGGCGGATCCGACCGTACGATCTGCGGCACACGTTCGCCAGCCTGCTGATCGCGGCCGGAAAGAACCCCCCTCTACATCGCCCGGCAGCTGGGGCACTACTCGGCCGGCTTCACGCTCGACACCTACGGGCACCTGATGAAAGCCCTGCCCCGTCGGCAGGTGGAGTCTATCGACGAGCTAGTTTTCCCCGAGGGGTGGGACGCTGCACTCAAATTGCACTTGTCCGGCGCTCCGCAGGGTGCAACGGGGTGCAGTCCTGTTCTACCGTCTGAGGGCTTAAAACCCTTGGAAAATGCGGCGCCCAGCAACGCCGTGCAGTCGGATGGAGCCGGGTTCTTGGTGGAGGCGGCGGGAATCGAACCCGCGTCCTGAAGCCGCGAGGGCAGGGCATCTACGCGCGTATCCTGCGGTTTGGATTCGCGGGGCCGGACTCCCGCAGGCCGGATTCCGGTCCCGCTAGCTCTCTGGGTCTTAGCCGGCCCTCCCGGAGCGAGGAGCGCCGGAGCAGCTGGCTGATGACGTTCGACCCCCGCGCGCCAGCGAAGCGAGGCGAACGACGCTACTTAGTTAAGCAGCGTAAGCGAGCTGTGTATCGGCGTGTAATCGCCGTCCAGTTGTTTAACGAGGTCCTGGACCACCTCGGCGCGCCACCCTGCTTCTGCCTGCTCAGTCGAGACCTGTCGCCCCCATGCCGTACGCCGTGGCCGGGGACACCGTGCGCATCTCCGGCCCGCTTTCACCATCAATTATACCACGGGGCCGAATGGGACCCGGCAGGCAAAAGGCTAGGAACGGCGGCGTCTCAGCGTCCGCGCCCCCAGGTTTCTCGCAATCCGGCGCTCGGCATCGCGCTCGGCGATCCGTTCGCGCTTGTCGTAGAGATGGCGCCCCCGCGCGACGGCCAGTTCGACCTTGGCCACCCCCCGCCGGAAGTAGAGCCGCAGCGGGACGAGCGTGTAACCCTTCTGGTCGGTTTTCGCCCGCAGCCTCGCGATCTCGCGGCGGTGCAGGAGGAGCTTGCGCGTCCTGAGCGGGTCGTGGTTGTGAATGTTCCCCTGGGCGTACGGACTGATGTGCAGGTGGTGCAGCCAGACCTCGCCCCGGTCGACCCGGGCGAAGGCATCCGTGAGGTTGGCGCGGCCCTCGCGCAGCGACTTCACCTCGGTGCCGGTGAGCGCGATCCCGGCCTCGTGGGTCTCCTCGATCCAAAACTCGTGCCGGGCGCGGCGGTTGGCCGCGATCGCCTTCACGTCCCCATTCCGCGCGGCCTCCGCCATGATCCTCAGGTCCCTCTGACGAACGTCCCCTTGGCTTCCGCGAGCCGCGTGCCGTCGGGGAGCGCCAGGACCGCCTCCGCCGTGAACAGCCTCATCCGCTGACCCACAACACGCGCGCTCACCACCAGGGGCCGCCCCACCGGCGCCTCCTGGCGAAAGCGGATCTCCAATTTCGCGGTCAGGGTCTCCTGTCCCCTCAGATGGAAGAGTTGGGCCATCGCGTCGTCGAGGGCCGCGGCGACGATCCCGCCGTGCAGGACACCCTCGTAGCCCTGGTACTGCGGGCCGGCCGTGAACTCCGCGCGGACGCCATCGTCCTCGGTGATGAACCGGAGCCGGAGCCCGATGGGATTCTTTTGTCCGCAGGCGAAGCACCCGCTGCCATCACGCATCCGGTTCTCCTCCCCCCTTCTCGAGGGCCGCGTAGAGGGATTCCAGCGTGGCCGTCAGGGTTTCGTACCGCTGGACGGTTTCCCGGGCGCGCGCGGCATCGCGGTACAACTCCGGATCGCCCATCAGCCGGCTCAGGTCGCCCAACTCGCGTTCCAGGATCGCAATCTGGGCCATGATTTCATCCGCGGTCTGGACCGGACCGGCTCCGGGGCCCGCGCGGCGCGGAGAAGCCGCTCCCCGTGTGGAGGCCGTTCCGCGCGAGGAACCGCGCGAGCCGGCGGCAGGGGAAGGACGGGCCGGCCCCCGGGGGGCTGGACGGGGCCTCTCCCCGGCCGCGTGGCCTGCGACAGGAGGAGCAGCGTGGGCGCCCGGGCCGGCGGGGACCGCGGGCGGCCTGCCCGCAAACGCCTCTCGATATTGGTGATACGGCCCCGAGTAGAACCGGACGCCCCCGTCCTCGAGGATGAGCAGCCTTCCGCCCACCCGGTCGAGGAAGTAGCGATCGTGGGAGACCAAGAGGATGGCTCCGGGGAACGCGCCGAGCGCTCCTTCCAGCGTCTCCAGCGTCGCGAGGTCCAGGTGCGTGGTCGGCTCGTCGAGGAGCAGCACGTCGGGCCGGTCGAGCACGAGTTTGACGAGGGCCACCCGGCGCCGCGCGCCGCCGCTCAGTTCGGCGATCTTCTTGTAGACGTCGTCGCCGGAGAACAGGAAGCGCCCGAGCAGCGTCCGCACCTGCGCCGGCGTCACCGGCCGGTCGCCCAGCACTTCATCCAGCACCGTCCGCCCAAGGTCCAGCGTCTCCTCGGAGTGTTGGGCGAAATACCCGATCCGCATCCCCGGCGCCGGCTCTACCCGGCCCGACGTCGGGGCCTCCACACCGGCGATGATCCGGAGGAGCGTCGTCTTCCCCGCCCCGTTTGGACCGATCAGGCCGATCTTCTCGCCCCGTTCGACCTCCAGCGTCACCCCGCGGAGCACCTCCAGATCGTCAAACCGTTTGGTCACGTCCTTGAGCCGGAGGACGATTTGAGGATTGCGGCGCGGCGCCTCCAGACGGATCGCCGCGGTCCGCTGGGTGCGAGGCGCCGCGATGGGCTGGATCTTGGCGAGCCGCTTCTCCCGCGACTTCGCCTGGCGGCTCTTCTGGCCCGCATGATACTTGCGGATGTAGGCCTTGAGGCCCTCGATCTCCTCCTGCTGGCGGACAAAAGCCTCCTGCTGCCGCGCCCGGCGCCCCGCCCGCTCGGTGATGTAATAGGAATAGTTGCCTGGGTACTCCTCCAGCCGCCCGTCCTCGAGTTCCAGCGTCCGGGTGGTGACGGCGTCGAGCAGGAACCGGTCATGGCTGACCAGCACCATGGCCCCGGAGAACTGCGTGAGAAAGGCCTCCAGCCACTCCTGGCCGTCGAGGTCGAGGTGGTTCGTCGGCTCGTCGAGCAGGAGCAGATCGGGGGCCGAGAGGAGAATCCGCGCCAGCGCGGCCCGGGAACGCTGCCCACCGCTCATCGAGGCGAGCGGTTGGTGGAACTGCTCTTCCCGGAACTCCAATCCGCTGAGCACGCGCTGGACCTCGGCCTCGAATGTGAACCCTCCTTGGGCCTCGAACTGGTCGCGCACGCGGCCGTACTCCTCGAGCGTGCCCGAGAGCCGGCTGTCGTCGCCGTGCACTTCGGGCGCGGCGAGCGCGGCCTCGAGGTCGGCCAGACGCCGTTCCATCGCCGCGAGGGTGGCAAAGGGCGCCACGGCCTCATCCCAGAGTGTGCGGGACTCATCGACCGCCGGATCTTGTGGAAGATAGCCGATCACCGCCCCTGAGGAAACGGTCCGGGCCCCCTGGTCCGGGGCTTCCAGCCCCGCCAGAAGCCGCAGCAGCGTCGTCTTCCCGACGCCATTTCGGCCGATCAGGGCCACCTTTTCCCCCGGCTCGAGGGCCAGGGAGGCATCGGTCAGCACAGGGGTAGCCCCGTAAGACTTGGTCAGGTGGGCAATCAGAAGGAGAGGCATGATAAGCGCGGGCGACGAGGTCTAGTCAGGCCCGCCCGAGTGTACTTAATACAGTGTAAGGGTGTCAAGGCTACCACGACACGCCGGCACGGCCCCCGGGGGGGAGGCTGAAGCGGAAGAACGGCACCGCCCTGGAGGCTCCGAACGATAGGAGGGATCGCCAGGGTGGCGCCAGAAAGACACGCCGGGATGAAGTGGGGGGTTGCGGGGGGCGTTCTCCTCCTTGCGGCCGTGCTTGCAGGGTATCCATGCCCGAGCGCGGCCGCGGTTCCGCCTTCGGGTTGGGCCGTGATCGTCGAGCACAACGCGTTCAACGGCCGCTACTCCGACCTCCCGGTCGCGTACATCAACTCGACGCGCCTGCTGACGCTTCTCCTCCGCCGAGGGTGGCCGTCCGACCACATCCTGCTCGTCCGCGACAACCTCGATCCCAGGCTCCTGCGGCACGCGGCCGGATGGCTGGCCGCCCGCGTTCACGCCGGGGACACCGCCCTCCTGTATGTCGCCGGCGAGTACCGGTTCTTCGATCGCGATCTGAGCTGGGAGGCGATGCTTCCTGAACTCTGGAAGCGCCTCCCGACCTCCCGGCGGGTGCTGATCGCCGAAACATGTCACGCGGAGCGCCTCACCGCCGCCGTCCGCGGGATCCCGGGGGTCGCGCTCCCCGCCGTCGGCGGCGAGGAGTTGGACTGGTGGGGGCTGCATGAGGGCGACCACCTCATCCGGGGAGGATCCTTTACCTACTTCCTCACACAGGCGCTTGGCGCACAGCCGAGGACCGGCCCTCTTGACTTCGGCGCCGCGTTCCCCGAGGCCGTCGCGAGGACCCAGTCCTATTTCAGGACGGTCATCTCGACCACTCCCGGCGCGCTCGAGGCGTACCATGCCCGGGGGCAGTATCCAGAGCGCCTGGCCCGCTTCCCGAACCCGCACCTGAGCACCAACAGCGCCCCCGACGAGGTCATCGCCCAAGCCACGCTCGTCCCGTAACCGGACCGCCGCCGCGAGGTCACGAGCGCCCGCGGCGCCGCCTACGGCTTGTGCTCCCGGCCCCACTCCATCCGGGTCTCGCGCAAGAGATCGACCGCGTGGCGGAGCACCGGCAAGATCACTTCCATCCACTCGCGGACGCCTCGGGGGCTGCCGGGGAGATTCACGATCAACGTGCGGCCGCGGATGCCCGCGACGGCGCGCGAGAGCATCGACAGCGGCGACGACGATGCCGTGGCCAGCCGCGCCGCCTCGGGAATGCCGGGCACCTGCCGCTCGATCACGCGCAGGGTCGCCTCCGGGGTCACGTCCTTGGGCGCCACCCCACTCCCCCCGGTGGTCAGCACCAGGTGGACCCGCAGCGTGTCGGCCATGTCCGCCAGCGTCTTCGCGATCATCTCGAGGTCGTCGGGCACCACCACGTGCGCCACGACATCGCCCCCTTCGGCGGCCAGCAGCTGCGTGAGATACTGCCCGCTCTCGTTCTTGCCCTGGCCGCGGCTGACGCTCTCGCTGGCCGTCAGGACGCCGCAGCGCACGCCCCGCAGCCGCTTGTCCTCGCTCACCGCCGGCGCCGCCCCCCTGCCCTCCCCCGCGCTCGTCCACCGGTGCCCCGCCGTCCCGCGGGCTCGGGCCGCACGTACGTCCCGGACTTGCCCCCGGACTTGCGCATGAGCCGGAGATTCTCGATGCGCATCCCGCGCTCGGCGGCCTTCAGCATGTCGTAGACCGTCAGCCCGGCCGCGGCGACCGCAACGAGCGCCTCCATCTCCGCCCCGGTGCGGCCGACCGTCCGCACCCGCGCCTCGATCCGCACCCGCGACGCGCCGGGATCGGCGGCGAGGTCGACGGCGATCCCGGTCAGCGGGATGGGGTGACAGAGCGGGATCAGTTCCCACGTCCGCTTGGCCGCGGCGATGGCGGCCACCTGGGCGACCTGCAGGACGTCGCCCTTGCGCGCCGACCCCTCGGTGACGAGCCTGAGCGTGGCGGGCTCCATCACGACCTCGCCCCGGGCCACGGCCTCCCGCACGGTCTCGCGCTTGCCGCCGACATCCACCATCCGCGCGCGGCCGTGCCGGTCCAGGTGGGTCAGCAGCCGGCCGGCGTTCCGTGGGCGGCGCGGGGCGCGCGCCCCGGCGCGCGCGCCGCCCGCGGCGGATTTCCCCCGCCGATCAGTGGACACGCTTCTCGTACCCGCGCCAGTAGGGCTCCCGCAGTTCGTGCTTCATGATCTTGCCGGTCCCGGTCTTGGGAAGGCTCTCCCGAAACTCGATCGAGCTCGGCAGCTTGAACCCCGCCAGGTGCCGCCGGCAGTGGCCCACGATCTCTTCGGCGGTCGCCCGCTGCCCCGGCTTGAGGACGATGAGCGCTTTGGGGGTCTCCCCCCACCGCTCGTCCGGCACCGCGATCACGGTGCACTCGAAGACCGCGGGATGGGCGGCGATGATCTTCTCGACCTCGACGGAGGAGATGTTCTCCCCGCCGCTGATGATGATGTCTTTCTTGCGGTCGACGATCGTCACGTAGCCCTCCGCATCGACAACCGCCATATCCCCGGTGTGAAACCAGCCGTCGCGGATGGCCTGAGCGGTCCCTTCGGGGTCCCGGTAATAGCCCTCCATCACGACGTTGCTCCTCGCCACGATCTCGCCCACGGTCGCCCCGTCCGGCGGCACCTCGCGCCCCTCGCCGTCGACCACCCGCATGTCGACCCCGACGACCTCGAATCCGGTCGTGGAGCGGCGCCGCAGGTCGTCGTCGGCGGTCCCGCCGAGGTGGGCCTTGGGGAGCGCTTTCGAGAGAAGCGGCGCGGTCTCGGTCAGCCCGTAGCCGACGACGCACAGGCACCCCAGCTTCTCCTCCATCGCCCGGATGAGGCTCGGGGAGGCCGGCGCGCCCCCGCTGACGGCCCGGCGCAGGCTCGTGAGGTCGAAGGTCCCGATCGTCGGCTCGTTGACCAGCATGGTGTAGATCGACGGGACCCCCAGCAGGACCGTGATGCGCTCGCGCTCGACCAGCCGGAGGATGTCCTGGGCGACGACCTTGCGCAGCATCACGTGCGTCCCCCCCACCGCCGTCAGGACCTGCGGGGTGCCCCAGCCGTTGACGTGGAACAGGGGCACGACGTGCAGGACCCGGTCCGCGTCCGACATCCGCATCGTCACGCTGAAGTACAGCGCGTGCAGCGCCAGACTGCGGTGGGTGAGCGCCACCCCCTTCGGCCGCCCGGTCGTGCCGCTGGTGTAGAACAGTTCGCAGATCGCGTTTTCGTCCACCGCAGAGATCTCCGGTCCCGGCTCGGGGCTGGCCCGGGCCAGCAGCGTCTCGTAGGCATGGGCCTCGGGGTCCTCTCCCTCCAGGATCACCAGGTGCCGGAGCCGCGGGGCGCGGGGGCGCACGCGGTCGACGAGATCCTGGAAGTCACGATGGTAAACGAGCACCGCCGCCCCGGAATGCTCCAGCACGTAGGCGATTTCGTCGGCGCTCAGGCGGATGTTGATCGGGGTCAGCACGCAGCCGGCCTGCAGGACCCCGTAGTAGGCTTCGAGCAGATGGTGGGTGTTGTAGGTGATGAACGCCACCCGGTCGCCCGCAGCCACGTCGAGGGCGCGGAGGGCGCCGGCGAGCCTGTCGGCGCGCTCGCCGAACTCCCGGTAGGTAAAGCGCCGCTCCCCGTCGATGACGCCGATCTTATCGCCGAAGTTCCGCACCGCCCGCCGTTTGTAGTCGAGCGGAGTCAGGGGAACGAACATCGCGCATCCCTCCCGGCCGGCACCGCGGCTACGGCTCGAACAACTCGACGTCCACCTCGGCGCCCTCCTCGAGCCCATCCTGTCCGAGGGGCACCACGATCACGCCGTCGGCCCGGGTCATCGTCGTGATGACCCCGGACTTGCCGAGCTGCGGCAGCGCCCACAGGTCGCCGTCCCGCTCTTCCAGGGACACGCGGACGTGGTCCTCGCGACCGCCCGCCGGCGGCACGCGGCGTCCCAGCCGGGCCCGGACGATCCTGCCGAACTCCCGCCGCGCCGTCCGCCCGGCGAGCCCGCGGAGCAGATCGCGGACGAACACGTCGAAGATCACCAGGCCGCTGACCGTATGCCCGGGCAGCCCGATGATCGGCGTGCCGTCGACGAGCCCGAGGATCGTCGGCTTCCCCGGTTTGATGCTCACCCCGTGCACCACGACCCCCGGGGTCCCCATCGTGTTGATCGCCCAGGCCACCGCGTCCTTCGCCCCGACCGAGCTTCCACCGCTGACGAGCACGAGGTCCGCGGCCGCGCGGGCCGACCGCAGGGTCCGCAGGAGCACTTCCCGATCGTCGGGGATGATCCCGTACACCTCAGGGACCCCTCCCTCCTGCTCCACGCGCGCCGAGAGCGTGTAGGTATTGATGTCGCGCACCTCGCCGGGGCCGGGGCGGCGATCGGGCGGGATGATCTCGTCGCCGGTGGCGAGCACCGCCACGCGGGGGCGGAGGTACACTTCGACGTCGACGACGCCGATGCCGGCGAGCAGCCCCACATCTTGCGGCCGGAGGCGCGCGCCCCGGCGCAGGACGGCCTCCCCGCGCTTCACGTCCTCCGCCCGGCGGAGCACGTTCTCGCCGGGTGCGACCCGGCGCTTCGCCTGAACGGTCGTGGCGCCGTGGGCCTCGACCTGCTCGAGCATGATGATGGCGTCGGCCCCCCGCGGCACCATGCCCCCCGTGGGGATCCGGGCCGCCTCGCCCGCGCCGACCGCGAAGGGCGGCGGCGAGCCCATCTGCACCTCGCCGACGATCGTCAGGGACGCGGGGCGCCGCTCGGACGCGTCCGCGGTGTCCGCGGCGCGCACCGCGTACCCGTCCACCGTGGCCTTGTCGAACTCGGGCAGGTCTTCCGCGGCGACGACATCGCGGGCCAGGACCCGGCGGTGGGCGTGGCGCAGCGACACCCGCTCGGTTCCCCGAGGCTGTGGGGTGTAGACTCGGGCGAAGCGGGCGTGGGCTTCCGCAGGCGTGACGGGGGTGAGAAACTCGGGCATGTCGTCCCTTAGTATAGCATCCGTCCCGGCGGCCGCCCCCCGCCGCCTAGTCACCTAGCGGATCAGCCCCAACCCGCGGCCGACCCGTCCGAAGACCTCCAGGGCCCGGGAGAGATCGTCCCGCGTGTGCCCCGCCGTCACGATCGTCCGCACGCGGGCCTTCCCGCGGGGCACCGTGGGGTAGGCGATGCCGAGCGCGAACACGCCTTCCTCGAAGAGGCTGTCGGAGAACCGCATCGCCTGCGCCTCGTCCCCGACCATGACCGGCGTGATCGGCGTCTCGCTCTGCCCCGTGTCGTATCCCAGGTCTCGCAGGCCGGCCTTGAAGAAGCGGGTGTTCTCCCACAGCCGGTCGATCAGCGCCGGCTCCGCTTCGATGAGGTCGAGCGCCGCGATCGCGGTCGCGGCGACCGAGGGCGGATGGGACGTGCTGAACAGCAGCGGCCGGGCCCGGTTCATCAGGTACTCTACGAGCCGCCCGCTGCCGGCGACGTAGCCGCCGAGACAGGCCCACGCTTTGCTGAGCGTGCCGACCTGGATGTCCACCATGCCGTGCAGGTGGAAGTGCTCGACGGTCCCCCGGCCGCCCGCGCCCACCACGCCGCTGGCGTGGGCATCGTCCACCATCATGATCGCGCCGAACTCGCGCGCGAGCGACGCCAGGTCGGCGAGCCGCGCGAGATCGCCGTCCATGCTGAACACGCCGTCGGTGATCACGAGCACGCGCCGCGCAGTGCGGGACGCCTCCAGGCACCGCCGCGCCGCGGCGATATCCTTGTGCGGAAAGACCTTCCGCTCCGCGCCGCTGAGCCGGCAGCCGTCGATGATGCTGGCGTGGTTCAGCTCGTCGCTGACGACGACGTCTTCCTTGCCGAGGATCGCGGCAACGGTGCCGGCGTTCGCGGTGAAGCCGGATTGGAAGAGCAGCGCCGCCTCGGTGCGCTTGAACGCCGCCAGGCGCATCTCCAGCGCCTGATGGATCGTCATGTTGCCCGCGATCGTCCGCACCGCCCCCGAGCCCACCCCGTACTCGTCGATCGCCCGTCGCGCGGCCTCCTTGAGCCGGGGGTGGGACGCCAGCCCGAGGTAGTTGTTCGAGCAGAGATTGACGACGCGCCGGCCGTCGTACACGCACACCGGAGCCTGCTCGCCCTGCAGTTCCCGCGGCCAGCGGAACAGTCCGCGCTCGCGGAGCTCTGCGATCTCATCATCGAGAAACGCCAGCGGGTCGCTCATGGGCCGCCTCTCCCGGACGGGGCGTGATCTGCCGGAGGCCCCGGCGTGAGTCCGGGGCGCCCGTTCCGGCACCCGGACCAGTTCGCCCCGCCGGATCGGCGTCTCCTCCGTCGCTGCGCCGCCGGCCGGCCCGGCACAGGAGCCCGGCCGCGGCGGGAGGGACCGGCCAATCCATAGCGGCCCCCTTGGTGTATAAGGGGGGTGGAGCAGTTCATGTGCATCACCACGGTCACCGGAACCTGACGATGCCGAGCGAGCGCCCGCGATGGGGCTGGCGGCGAGAGGCGCGCGGGGCGCGCTCCGGCCCCGAGCATGCTTACGGCGCCGACCGGGATGCTCTGGAGGCGAGCGACGAGGAACTGATGCAGCGTCTGGCCGCCGGAGGGCAGGAGGCGCTCGGACCTCTCTACAGCCGCTACGCGGCCCGGATCTTCTCCATGGCGTCCCATACACTGGATCGCGCCGCCGCGGAGGAGATCGTCCAGGACGTCTTCCTCTCAGTGTGGCGCAACGCGGGAACGTTCGCTCCCGACCGGGGCGCCTTTCGCCCGTGGGTGTTCCAGATCGCCCACTACCGGATCCTCAACGAGCTCCGGCACAAGAGCAGGCAGCCGCAAATCGAGCCGGATCCGGAGGGCCTGCGCACGGCGGGGCTGCCGGATCCGGCTCCCCATCCCGATGAGGCGGCCGGGCTCGAAGAGGAACGGGCGGCCGTCCGCAAGGCCCTGAACGCCCTCCCGCCGGCGCAGCGGGAGGCGCTGAATCTCGCCTTCTTCGAAGACCTGACCCACGAGCAAGTGGCGGCGAAGCTCCAGGTCCCGCTCGGCACGACCAAGACCCGCATCCGGACCGGCCTCCAGCGGCTGCGGGTCAGCCTCTCGCCGGTCGCGGCGGCCCTGATGGTCGCGGCGATCGGCCTGGGCGGGCTGGGGCTGCGCTACGTTGCCGACCAGCGCGAGCGCGCGCTGGATGCGCGCGCGCTCGCGCTCCTCACGTCGAGCGAGACCGTGGCCATCCGGCTGACCGCCGCGCCGGGCGTGCCGGCCGAGGTCCACGCCGTCTACCGCGGCCAGGCCGGCATGACCGTTGCCGTGCTCACGCTCGACCGGTTCCCGCCGGCGCCGGCAGGCCAGACGTACCAGGCCTGGGTCCGGCACGGCGAGCAGTGGACATCGCTCGGGACCGTCCGTCCCGATGCGCGCGGCAACGGCCGGCTGATCGTTGAAGGTCCGGAACTGGCCGTGCCGCCCGACGCGATCGAGGTCACGCGCGAGCCGTCAGGCGGGAGCCCGGTTCCGAGCGGGCCGGTCGTGGTCGGCGCGCCGCCGGCGCGATAGGCCGGCGGCGGGGGAACAACTCGCAGCCTCAGGGGGCGCGGGCCAAGCGAGGCTCAGGCGCCGTCGTCCACGGTCAGGATCACCTTTCCGCACTCCCCGGACTCCATCAGGGCGAACGCCTCCGCGAACCGCGCCACCGGCAGCCGGTGGGTGATCACCGGCCGGATGTCCATGCCGGACGCGAGCAGCGCGGTCGCCTGCTCCCACGTGTCCCACATCCGCCGGCCGAAGATCCCCTGCAGGCGCGCGCCCTTGAAGATCACTTCGTTGGAGAGATCGAGCTCCACGGGCCGCGAGGGAAGGCCGAGCAGCGCGGCCGCTCCCCCGTTGCGGAGGGCGGCGAGCCCGGTGTGGACGCCCTGCGCGTTGCCGGAGAACTCCAGCAGCACGTCCGCGCCCGACGCATCGGTGCGGCCGCGGACCACCCGGGGCACGTCCTCGGTCCGGGCGTCCAGCACCAGGTCGGGGCCGAGACGCTCGGCCAGCGCCAGACGGTAGCGGTTCACATCCACCGCGATGATCTGCGCCGCGCCCGCCCGCCTCGCCACCAGGATGGCGCACAGACCGATGGGACCGCAGCCCATGACGAGCACCGAGCGTCCCGCGAGGTCGGTCGAAAGGGCGGTGTGCACCGCGTTGCCCAGAGGATCCATCACGGCCGCGACCTCGACCGGGGTCGCAGGCGGCATCTTCCGCGCGTTCTGCGCGGGCAGGACCACGAAGTCGGTAAACGCCCCGTCGCGGTCCACGCCGATGATCTGGAGCCGCTCGCAGATGTGCGGCTCACCCCGGCGGCAGGCCCCGCAGCGGCCGCAGTTGACGTGGCATTCGCCGGACACGAAGTCGCCGGGCGCCACGCCGTGCGCGCCCGGCCCGATCTCGGCCACGGTGCCGCAAAATTCGTGGCCGATGATCACCGGCGGATGGAGGCGGGACGCCGCCCAGGGATCCCATCTCCAGATGTGGAGGTCGGTGCCGCAGATGCCGCCGGCCCGCACACGGACGAGGACCTGGCCGGGGCCGGGCTGGGGGATCGGCACCGAGCGGATCTCGAGGCCGGGACCGGCTGCGGGCTTGACCAGCGCCCGCATCGTGCCGACGCGCATCTACCCGGTCGCCGTTCCTTCTGCGCCCACACCGAGCAACAGGTGATTAACCCTCTCCGAGCAGTTCCATGAACCGGATGACCGTCTCGATCCCGCGGTAGAAGTTCGGCAGGTGGAACTTCTCGTTCGGCGAGTGCAGGTTGTCGTCGGGCAGGCCGAAGCCCATGAGCACCGGCGGCGCCTGGAGGACGTTCATGAACTCCGCCGCGACGGGGACGGTGCCCCCCTCGCGCATGAAGACCGGCGGCCGGCCAAAGACCTCCTGGAGCGCGCGGGCCGCGTGCCGGAGCGCGGGGGCGTCGGGGGAGAGCGCGAGCGGAGCCCCCGAGCCGAGCTGCCGGACCTCGACGCGGAACCCCGGAGGGGTGAGGCGCTGCACCTTCCGGGTGAAGGCGCGCAGCACCGCCTGCGGCCGCTGGTCCGTGACCAGCCGCATGCTGATCTTCGCGGTCGCCCGCGCGGGGATGACGGTCTTGGCCCCCGGGCCCGTATACCCGCCGGCGATTCCGTGGACCTCCAGCGTGGGACGCGCCCAGCGGCGCTCGAGAATGCCGTACCCCTCTTCGCCCGGCGCGGCCTCGACCCCCAGGCCCTCGAGGTACCCCTCGTCACGAAACCCCAGCTGGGTCCAGGAGCTCCGCTCCGCCTCGCTGGGCGGCTGCACCGGAGCATAGTACCGGGGGATGGTCACGCGGGACTTGCGGTCCTTGAGGCCCGCGATGATGCGCGCCAGTCCCTCGAGCGGGTTGGGGGCGGCTCCGCCGAAGATGCCCGAGTGCAGGTCGCGGTTGGCGCCGTGGAGCTCCACCTCGGTGTACACCATCCCGCGGAGCGCGGTGACCAGCGCCGGCCGCTCGGCGGCGAAGAAGGACCCGTCGCAGATCAGCGAGACGTCCGCCCGCAGCTGCTGCCGGTGCTTCTTGATGAAGGGAATCATCCGCGGGCTGCCGATCTCTTCCTCGCCCTCGATGAAGAACTTCACGTTGAGCGGCAGCCGGCCGGCGGCTTTCAGGAGCGACTCGACGGCGAAGACCTGGATCAGCAGCTGCCCCTTGTCGTCGGAGGCGCCGCGCCCGTAGAGGTTGTCCCCGCGCTGCGCGGGCTCGAACGGGGGCGAGGTCCACAGGTCGAGCGGATCGGGAGGCTGGACGTCGTAGTGTCCATAGCAGAGGAGGGTGGGACGCCCCGGAGCCCCCGTCCATTCCGCGTAGACCGCCGGGTGGGTCTCGCTCGGCATGATCCGGGCGGCGAGCCCGATCTCGCTGAGCCGGCGGACCGTCCACTCGGCCGCGCGCGTCAAGTCGCCGTGGTGCTCCGGCAACGTGCTGATGCTCGGGATGCGGACGAACTGCCGAAGCGCGTCGAGAAACTGATCTCGGTGTTCCTGCGCGTAGGCCCGCGGCTTCCCTGTGCTCCACTCCTCGCTTCGATCGGCTTCCATCGGCACCCCCCGCGCCGCTTAGGTGGAGACCACGCCGGTCAGCGCGCGGCGGTAATCGTCGATGGCCAACCGGACGGCGCCCTGTCGGACGGCGAGCGCGTGGGCGATCAATCCCATCGTGGCGGCGACGGCTTCTTTGAGGCCGCGCACCTTCGGATCGGTCGTGAGGATGGTGTTCAGGTCGTAGCACCGGCAGGCCTGGAACAAGACCCGGAACAGTTCGATCTCCTCGGCCAGGGTCTCGGGCACCTCCGGGTGATGCCGCAGGGCGGGGTAGAGGACCTCGATGTTTCCCCCGGCCTGGGCGGCCTCCGCCTCGAGCCGGTCGATGAACCGGCGTTCGGCCTCGTCGTCGACCGCCCGGTAGGCGTTGTAGGCCGTCTCCTTCTTGCCGTCCGGCGTCTCCCCCCGCAGCAGACGGCCGATGAACTTCTCGAGCGACAGCGACTCCAGCACCGTCCGGTCGCGCCGGTCCCGTTTCAGCAGAATGACGCTCCCCAGCTGCGTCGGCGCCATGGGATTCATGACCACCCGGTCGGAGGGAAGGATGTGCGTGATGTCGAGCATCGCCCGTCCGTTGTCGAACGCGACCAGCCGCGCAAGAATCGCCCGCACCTGCTCCCGGCTCATCCCCTGGAAGTAGTCGCCGGCCGGGCCGGGGTCGCGGCGGACGTCGTCGGCCAGCGCGTCGAGCTCGGCGGCGTGATCGTCGATGAACTTCATGGAGACGTCCGGGACGTTCTCCAATGGAGACCGCAGCATCTCGTAGGCGGCCAGCGGGAAGCTGCTGACCAGGTTGGTGCGAAGGTAGAAGATCTTCTCGCTCGTGTAGGCGTGCGCCTGGACCGGCTGCGCCAGATCGAGCGCGCTCAGGGGGACCGCCGTCTCGCGGTTCTCGAGGTCGATCCCGCGCGCCTGCCCGGACTCGCCGCGGTGGTCCTCCAGCCAGCGGAACACCCGGTACCCGCGGACGGGCTCTCCGTGGGCCGGCGCCACCTCGAACGGGGCGATCCGGCGCCCGTCCCTCACGGCGTAGGTGTAGCGGACGTACACCCAGTCGTCGGAGTGAAACCGCGTGTTGGGATAGGTGGCCTGGAGGCCGTAGGACGACGTGCTCTTGCCGGTCCCCGTCGGGGCGATGTACAGCACCCCCTGCCCATCCTTCTCCACGCAGGCGCCGTGGATGCTGTGGATCCCCCACTCTTCGGCCAGGACGCGTCCGACGGCGCCGAGGACCCACGATTTCAGCTGTCCATAGTACGAGGTGTTGAAGAAGACGATCGTGTTCGTCGCGCGGCTGTAGTAGGCGGCCTCCGGCTGGTCCCCGACTCCGCCCAGCGCGTAAACGGTCACCTGCGGCTGCCCGGGAGGCGCGTGGCCGGTGACCTTCTGCCACTCCTCGGGACTGTACCAGTTGAGCACCCACTGCGAGTGCAGATGCGGGGAGTTGGTGATCGCGCGGACGCGCACGCCGTGGATGATCACGTCCTGGAGCGTCAGCGCCTCCTTGACGCCGCGTCGGGCGATGTATTCCACCGCCGCGCTCACCAGCTCATCCCGCCGCCCCGGGACGCGGTCGAGGGTCTTATCGTGGACGGCGGTGCGGGTCTTGGTTCGTGTGATGGTGTTGCTCGCCCCAAGCGGGGTGCCCGGCCATTCCGGGGCCTGTGAGTTGGGCGGAGGCGGAAACGTGAATTGTTCCACGAGGCGGCGTCCTCCCGCGAACGCATCCATCCGGGGCGCCTGGGGCCATGCCAGGGCCGAAGCGGCAGCGTTGAGCGTACCCGCGTTTTGCCCCCTGGCTTCGACGCAGCGCGCGGGCAGACCTCCCCCAGGCGGGCCGCGGGGCGGGTCCCGAGGAAGCGGGGCCGGAGGAGGCAGGCCCCGAGAGAGACGCCGTCGGCTGATGTTACCGTTTCGTCACCGGGCCGTGACAGCCGCCCAACACATCACCCCGAGGATGATACTATGAGGTGGGCAGGGAACCTGGAGGGGCTGTCAATGACCGCAACCGTACAGAAGGCGGAGCCTCAGGCGGGCGGGCGCATTCTCGTCGTGGACGACGAGCCGCACATCGTCGAGTTGGTGCGGTACAACCTGGTCCAGGAGGGATTCGAGGTGGCCGTCGCCCACGACGGGCACGACGCCCTCGAGAAGGCGCGAACCGAGTCCCCGGACCTCGTGATCCTGGATCTGATGCTCCCCTACATCGACGGGCTGGAAGTGTGCCGCCAGATCCGCACAGCCTCGTCCGTGCCCATCCTCATGCTCACCGCCAAGGATGGGGAGCAGGAGCGCGTGGTGGGATTGGAGCTGGGCGCGGATGACTACGTGACGAAGCCGTTCAGCCCCCGAGAGCTCGTGGCCCGCGTGCGCGCGATCCTGCGACGGACGGCCCGCGGGACGGAGCGGCCCGGCGCGGGTCCGCTCGCGATCGGCGGCCTCGCGCTCGACCCGACGACCCATGAGGTGCGCCTCTCCGGCCGGCCGGTCGGCCTGACGACGAAGGAGTTCGACCTGCTCCACCTGCTGATGGGGCACCCGAACCGGGTCTTCACCCGAGACTTCCTGCTCGAGCACATCTGGGGCTACGACTACTTCGGCAGCACGCGAACGGTGGACATGCACATCAGCCGCCTCCGCGAGAAGATCGAAGACGACCCCAACAGCCCCACGTACATCGCCACGGTGCGGGGGGTCGGCTACAAGCTCAAGAAGGACCCGGGATGAACCGCAGCCTCCGCTGGAAGCTCACCGGGAGTTACCTGGTCCTCGTCCTCTTCTCCCTCGCGGTCGCCGCGGCCGTCCTCATCCCCGCGATCACGCGCGTCTACCTCACCGCCTATGAGCGGAGCGTGCTGAACGAAGCCAAGACGATCGCGCTGGTGCTCGGCGCGTATCAGGCCGAAGGCGCCAGCATCGCCCGCCTCGACGATATCGCCAGCGGATCCTCGTGGAGGGACGGCGTCTACGTGGGCGTCAAGGACGTGCGGGGACGGCCCCCGGCCACCGGCCGCTGGGCCGGGGCGCCCGCGGAGACGGTCGCGCCCGAGATCGCCTCGGCGCTGGCGGGCACGCCCGCGACGGCGATCCGCCTCGATCCGGGCAGCCACGAACCGCGGATCTTCGGCGCCGCGCCGATGACCTCGCGCGGCGCCGTCACCGGCGTGGTCCAGGTCAGCATCCCCCGCCTGTGGGTGAACCAGGCGCTGGAGGAGGTCTGGGAGGCCCTCGGCAAGGCGCTCCTGGCCGGCGTGGCCGCCGCGCTGCTCCTGGGGGCCTGGAGGGCGCGGGCGCTGACCGCCCCGGTGCTCGAACTGGCGCGGGCCGCCAGGCGCATCTCCGCCGGCGACCTCGGCGCGCGCGCGTTGGTGCGCGGCGAGGACGAGATCGGCCAGCTCGCCGGCGCGTTCAACGCCATGGCGGACCAGCTGCGCCAGAAGCTGGCGGCGGTGAGCGAGGACCGCAACATGATCGAGGCGATTATCTCGAGCATGAGCGACGCGGTTGTCGCCGTCGATCTCCAGGGCACCATCCTGCTGCGCAACCGCGCGGCGGAGGACCTGCTGGGCCTGCCCTGCCTACGGCGTGAGCCAGAACGTCCCGTCCACCCGGGCGGGCGCCCGGACGCGCCGGCGCGGGTGACGCTCCGCGAGGTCCTGGGCGATCATCCCTGCTGCCGCGGCATCGAGACGGCCGCCCACGAAGGACGGGACGTCACGGAGGAGTACGCCCCCGATCCTCACAGCGAGCGCATCCTCGACCTGCACGCGACGCCGCTTCGGGGACCCGCCGGCGAGATCGCCGGCGCGGTGGCCGTGATCCGCGATGTCACCGACTTCCGGCGGACCGAGCGCCTGCGCCGGGAACTCACCGCCAACGTCTCCCACGAACTGCGCACGCCCCTGACCTCGATCAAGGGGTTCACCGAAACGCTCCTGGGCGGCGCCATGGCCGATGAAGACGCCCGCCGGCGCTTCCTCACCATCATCGACAGCGAGGCCACCCGCCTCATGAAGCTGGTCGATGACCTGATGGACCTCTCTCGGTTGGAGTCGAAGGCGGTCTCCATGGAGCCGGCGCCGGTGCGGCTCGACGAGCTGGCCGCCGAAGCGGTGAGCCGGATGCGCCCCCAGGCCGAGCGGCACCTGGTGAGCCTGCGCCTGCGCGGCGCGGACGGCGCCCCGGATCACACCGCGGGCACGGCGCTGGCAGACCGCGACCGGATCTTGCAAGTGCTGACCAACCTGCTCGACAACGCCATCAAGTTCACGCCCGAGGGCGGGACCGTGGAGGTGTCCGTCGGCGGCGCGCCGTCCGAGGCGGCCGTCTCGGTTTCGGACACCGGCCCCGGCATTCCCCCGGACGATCTCCCGCGGGTGTTCGACCGGTTTTACCGGGTCGAGCGCTCCCGATCGCGGGGGCCGGGCGGCACGGGGCTCGGCCTGGCCATCGCCAAGCACATCGTCGAGGCCCACGGCGGGCGCATCACCGTGACGAGCCGCGCGAACGCGGGCAGCACGTTCACGTTCACGCTGCCCGCCGCTCCCGGGTCCGCGGCTAGCCGCGGTGGCCCGGCCGCACCACCTCCCACGCGCTCGGCATCTCGCCCACCGGCACCTCGATCAGCGCCGGGCGGTCTCGGCTGAGGGCCTCCTCCAAGGCCGTCCGCAGGGCCTCGGGGCGCTCCACCCGCCTGCCGTCCACCCCGAACGACTCGGCCAGCTTCACGAAATCGGGGTTGTGGAGATTCGAAGCGATCAGCCGGCCGCCGAAGGACTGCTGCTGAATGCGGCGGACATTGCCGTAGGCATTGTCGTTGAAGACGACGGCCACGACGTTGATCCGGTGCAGCACCATCGTCGCGAGCTCCTGCACGTTGTACATGAAGCCCCCATCGCCGTTGATCGAGACCACCTTCCGCCCGGGGGCGCCGACCTGCGCGCCCAGCGCCGTGGCGAACCCGTACCCCAGCGTCCCCTGGTAGCCGGACGTCAGCAGCGTCCGGGGGTGATAGACCGGGAACCCCCCGAACTGCGCCCAGTAGCCGACCTGGGTGCTCTCGCTGACCAGGATGCCGTCGTCCGGGAGCGCCTCCCGGATCGCCATCGCGTACGCGGCCTGGGGCTGGATCGCGAAGAGCCGCTCGTGGACGCGCTGCTGGACCGCCGTGAGCTCCTCGCGCCGCGACTCCCGCTTCCGGTTGTGCCGCGGGACCCGGGCGGCGAGCTCCCCCAGCCCCCACCCCGCGTCCGCGACGATCCCGATCTCTGCCGGGCAGTTGCGCCCGATCTCCTCGGGGTCGATGTCCAGCTGGATCAGGGTCTGTCCCCGGCGGGGGGCCCAGGTGGCGCTCGCCGGCTGGAGAAAGCGCGTCCCGGCGATCAGCACGACGTCGGCCGCCGGCAGCAGGTCAGGCCCCGCGACCATGGTCTGGGCGAGATAGTGCCGGCTGGACAGCGCCCCGATCCCGTTGCCCGACATCACCACGGGGGCCTGCAGGATCTCCGCGAGCCGCTGGAGCGCCTCCCAGGCGGCCGACCGGATCACGCCGCCGCCGGCAAAGATGATCGGCCGCTCCGCGCGTCCCAGCGCCCTGGCCGCCCGCTCGATCGCCTCCGCATCGCCCGCCTGGCGCTCGCCGGCGACGGGGTCCATCGGCGCCACGTCGGCGGACGCCTGCAGCGTGTCCAGGGGGATCTCGACGGCGACGGGACGGACGTGTCCCGTCTGCACCTGTCGAAACGCTTCGCGCGCGATCTCGGGGATCTCCTCGGGGGTCGACGCGCGGGCCGCCCATTTGGTCACCGAGCGCAGCGCCGTCAGCTGATCCTTGATCTCGTGCAGGAGCCCGCGGCCCGCCCCGATTTGATGGGACGGGATCTGCCCGGTGACGCAGAGGACCGGCGACGAGCACGCGTAGGCGGTCGCCAGCCCGGCCATCGCGTTCAACACCCCCGGACCCGGCACCATGACGCAGGTCCCGATCCGGCCGGTCGCGCGCGCGTAGCCGTCGGCCATGTAGGAGACGGCCTGCTCGTGGCGGGTGTGATAGACGGTGATGGCGCCCCGCTCCTGGGACAGCGCGTCGAAGAGCCAATCGAGCTGGACCCCGGGCAATCCGAACACCACCTCGATCCCCTGAGCCTTCAGGCACCGGACCAGCGCCTGGCCTCCCGTCAGCCGCGTCACCGGACCGCGCCCCCGACCGCTCGCGACCGGCACCCGATCCACCTCCCGGTCCATGCCACCATCCCGTCCTTTCCTCCGTTTGAAATTGGCCGGCCTATGTCCTCGGCTGGGGCGCGAGCGCCTTCCGGCGGGAAAGGAGATCCGGGGCCGTGCTCCCGGCAATGCCGCCCAGCACGAGCCCGGTCCCCACCAGGAACCACACGCCGAGACGATCCCCGAACAGCAGCGCGGACGCCGCGACGCCGACCAGCGGCTGGAGGTACTGCAGCGCGGCGGCCACGCTCACGGGCAGCCGGTTCAGGGCGTGAAACCAGATCCACAGTCCCACGACGGTGACGAGGACGCCCAGGTAGAGCACCACCATGATCCCCCGCGGGTTGAGCCGTAGTCCCGCCGAGTGGTGCAGCTCCCACACAGCGGCCGGCACCAACCCGAACGCGCCTGCCAGCGAGGTCAGCGCCGTCACCGTCATCACGGAATGCTCCGCCATCAGTTCCACGCTGAACACATAATACAGCGCAACCGCCACGGCGGACAGGAGCATCAGCGCGTCTCCTTTGGCCTCGGGGCCGTTGAACCCCGCAAGGAGGCGGCGTGGATCTCCCGCCGCCACGAGCGTCACCCCGGCAAACGCCAGGATCAGCCCGAAGCCCTGCCGCCGCCGGACCGGCCGGCGGAGCCGGATCACCGCGAACACGACCACCAGGATCGGGATCGTCGCCGAGATGACGGTCGCCACCGAAGCGGAGATCTCGCCCACCCCCAGCGTCTGGGACACCTGACCCACCCCGATGCCCAGCAGGCCGAGCGCTCCGGCCGCGGCCAGCGCGCGCGGAGGAGGGAGCGCGCGGCCGAGCAAGAGCACCGCAAAGAACGGAGCCGCGACGAGATACCGAAGCGCGGTGAGCGTGAGCGGCGGGATGTCGCGAAGTCCGAGCTTGGTCAGCGGCACCGACCCCCCCCAAATGACCGCCAGCAGGATCAGCGCCCCGATCCAGGCGGCGGTCTGGCGGCCCTTCGGAGGCCGCGGCGCGCTCACGCCTACAGCTCGCCAAGGTAACTTTTCCGGACCTGATCATTCTCCCGCAGCCGCTCGGCCTGATCCGTCATGACGATCCGCCCCGTCTCCAGCACGTACCCCCGGCGCGCGATCTGCAGGGCCATCAGCGCGTTCTGCTCGACGAGGAGGATCGTGACCCCCTGGGCGTTGATCGCCTGGATGGTCTCGAAGATCAACTCGACGAGCACCGGGGCCAGCCCCATCGACGGCTCATCGAGGAGCAGGATCTTCGGCCGGGCCATGAGCCCGCGGCCGATCGCGAGCATCTGCTGCTCGCCGCCGGAAAGGGTGCCCGCCACCTGGGTGAGCCGCTCGTTGAGCCGCGGGAAGAGGCGGCAGACGCGGTCGAGATCTTCCTGGATCTCCTGTCGATTTGTGCGGGTAAACGCGCCCATCTCGAGGTTGTCCAGCACGGTCATCCGGGCGAAGATCCGGCGGCCCTCCGGCACCAGGCACACGCCCCGCCGGGTGATCTCGTGAGGAGGCAGGCCGTGGATCGGCTCTCCATTCAGGAGGATGGTTCCCGGACGGGGTCGCAGGAAGCCGCTGATCGTCTTGAGCGTCGTGCTCTTGCCCGCCCCGTTCGCCCCGATCAGGGAGACGATCTCCCCCTCCTCGACGGCGACGGAGATGCCGTGGAGCGCGTGAATGCGCCCGTAGTACGCGTGGATGCCGTTGACGCTCAGGCTCGCCATGAGAGGATCACGTGAGCGCGGCCTTGCCGAGATAGGCCTCGATCACCCGCGGGTTCTGCCTGATCTCACCGGGCGTCCCCTCCGCGATCTTCTCGCCGTGGTCGAGAACGGCCACGCGGTCGGCGACGCCCATGACCACCCGCATCTGGTGCTCGATCAGCAACACCGTCAGCCGGAGATCCTTTCGGAGGCGGCGGATGAACTCCATCAGGCGGCGGGCTTCCTCCGGATTCATACCGGCCGCCGGCTCGTCCAGCAGCAGCAGGCGGGGTCGGAGCGCCAGCGCCCGCGCAATCTCCAGGCGCCGCTGGTCGCCGTAGGCCAGGTTCTTGGCCATCTCGTCCTCGCGCCCTTTGAGCCCGACGAACGCCAGGAGGTCAAGGGCATCGCGCCGGGCCGCCGCCTCCTCCGCAAAGACCCCGGGCGCGCCTGCGACGATCCGGACCGGGTCCGCCGTCAGGTGGCTGTGCATCCCGATGAGCACGTTTTCGAGGGCCGTCATATTGGCGAAGACCCGGATGCTCTGGAAGGTCCGGGCGATCCCCAGACGGGCGATCTCGTGCGGCTTCCTCCCGGTGATGTCCCGGCCGGCGAACGTGATCGTACCGGCGGTGGGGCGGTACAGGCCCGCGATGACGTTGAAAAACGTGGTCTTGCCGGCGCCGTTGGGGCCGATCAGGCTGGTGATGCTCTCTGGGGGAACCGCAAAGTCGACGTGGTTCACGGCCACGAGCCCCCCGAACACCTTGGTGACATCGCGCGCATCAAGGAGGGCTCCTCCGGGCGGCAGGCTGTGCGCCGACGCGCCCTCCCCTCCCGCAGGCAGCCCGCCGGGGGACCGATGCTGGCCGGGGGACATCCTCAACATCCCTCCTTACGCCCCGCCGGGCGGGGGAGCATCCGTCATTGGGGCCTTGGCCGCCGAGCCATCGGCAGGCGGGACCTCCCCTGCCGCGCTCCCCCGCTCGGTCATGATCGCCCGGATCCGCCGCTCAGGAAAGATCCCTTCGGGCCGCAGGAGCATGAGAAACACGAGCCCCAGCCCATACAGCAGGAATTTCAGGTTCACGAAGTCGACCCTGGCGAGGGCGGCGATGCCCCAGGCGTGTCCGAGGTCGTGCGACCACTCCGTCAGATCGGCGAGGACGAGGGTCTGGAACTCGTAGAGGATGCCTGCGCCCGCGATGACGCCGAAGACGTTCCCCATCCCCCCCAGGACCACCATGGCCAGGATCGTGAACGAGACCGTGAAGTTGAACTGGTCGGGGCTCACGATCCCGAGCTTGGCGACGTACAGCGCCCCCGCGAACCCGGAAAAGAACGCGCCGAAGGAAAACGCCGTGAGCTTCGTCGTGACCAGGTTGATCCCCATCGAGGAGGCGGCGATCTCGTCTTCGCGGACCGCGAGCCAGGCCCGCCCCAGCCGTGAGTCCCGAAGCCGGAGGATCGCGATCACCGAGAGCACGATGATCCCGATCAGCGTGTAGTAGTAGGGGGTGGGATTGAACCCAAAATGGTATCCAAACAGCACAGGCTGGTCGATCCCCACGATCCCGTTGGTGCCCCCCGTGTACTTCGGCAGGTTCAGGAAGACGGTCGGGACGATCTCGCCGAATCCGAGCGTGACAATGGCCAGGTAGTCCCCGCGGAGGCGCAGGGTCGGCGCTCCCAGCAGGACGCCGAAGACCGCCGCGATCAACGCGGAGACCAGCAGCATCGGCCAAAAGGGGAGGTGCAGATGGTAGAACGGCGAGGCGGCGAGCGCGTAGGCGTAGGACCCGATCGCGAAGAACGCCGCATAGCCGAGATCGAGGAGCCCGGCAAAGCCCACGACGATGTTGAGGCCGAGCGCGAGCAGGACGAACACCGCCGCATCGGCCGCCGCGTTGACGTGCCCGGCGTTATGGTCGGCGAGCGGGTAGAGGAGAAACAGGGCAAGGACCGCCAGCGCGGTCCGGTATGGGGTGAGCCGCTTGAGCACGCGCACGCCGGGCCTCCTCGGGGACGCTAGCCCACCCCAAGAATTCGCTGGACCGATGCGAATTCTTGGGGACCCCGGGCGACCTTATGTGACAATTTTCTGGACATGCCGCTAGGTCCGCTCCGGGAGCTGCTGGCCCAGGAGGCCGGTGGGCCGGAAGATCAGCACCAGGATCAGCACGGAGAAAATCGTCACCTCGGCCCACTGGAAGCCGATGTACTGCGCGGTCATCACCTCGATGAACCCGATGAGGAACCCGCCGAGGGCCGCCCCCGTGGTGTTCCCGATCCCGCCCAGCACGGCCGCGGTGAAGGCGATCAGCCCGGCCCGGAACCCGTTGATGAACCAGATGTTCCCGTAGTAGAGGCCCGTGATCACCCCGCCGGCTCCGGCCAGCACCGACCCGACAAAGAAGGTGAGGGCGATCGTCTGATTGATGTCGATCCCCATGATCTCGGCGGCCATCCAGTCCTGGGCGGTGGCCCGCATGGCCTTCCCCAGCTTCGTCCCCTGCACGAAGAAGTGGAGCGCCGCCATCATGACCAGCGAGGAGCAGATCACCACGAGCTGCATCTGGCCGATGCTCACGGGGCCGAGATCGAAAAAGGGGTTCGGGATCAGCTGTGGGAACGGGACCGGGGACGGCCCCATCCAGAGCTGGAGGATGTTCTCCAGGCTGAACGACACCCCGATCGCGGTGAGGAGCGGGGCCAGGCGCTGCCGTCCGCGGAGCGGGCGGTACGCGAACCGCTCGATCACGACCCCGGTGGCTCCCATGACCAGCATGGCCGCGAGGAACGCGACGACCAGCGCGAACACCAGCCCCGCCGCCGCGGTATGCCGTGTCGCGCCGAGGAGCGTGAGGGCGGCGAGCGCCACAAACGACCCGGCGGAGTACACGTCCCCGTGGGCGAAGTTGATGAGCTCGATGATCCCGTAGACCATCGTGTAGCCGAGGGCGATCACGGCGTAGATCGCCCCCAGTGAGAGCCCGTTGATGAGTTGCTGGACGAAGAGGATCCAGTTCACGCAGGCAGCGCGGGGGGGCGGCCGGCCGGCCGCCCCCCCTGTCGCACGATCCCGTGCGCCGCTACATCTGACCCTTCCGGATCTGGTCGACCCACGTCCACTTCCCGTTCCTCACCGCGTAGATGCTGATCCACCTGCTGTCCGTGTCCCCGTTCGCATCGAAGGAGAACGTCCCGATGATGCTGTTGTAATTGTGCAGGCCCGCCACCCACGCCCGGACCTTTTCCCGGTCGGCGCCGGCGGCCTTCACCGCGTCGAGGATGATCTTCGCCGCGACGAACGCGTTGGCGCTGTAGGCGCCCGGCTCCTCGTGAAACTTGGCCTTGTACGCGTCGACGAACGCCTTCGCCGCCCCGAGCCGCTCCACGTTGATGGACGCGACCGTGCCGAAGGAGTTGTTGGCGGCATCCCCCGCGACCGTCAGGAATTCGTTCTCGACGATGCCGTCGCCGCCCTCGTAGGGGGTCGCGAGACCGACGTCCGGCATCTGCTTGCGGATCAATCCGCCGCCCGTGGTGGTCACGCCGCCGAAGTAGACGAGTTGCGGCCTCTCCGCCCGGATCTTCGTGAGAATCGCGTGGAAGTCTTGGGTGCCCTTCGGAATCCCGTCATGGCTCAGGACGGTGCCGCCGAGCTTCTTGAACTCCTTCTCAAACTCGTCGGCGATCCCTTTCCCGTAGGTCTCCTGATCATCCAGGATCGCGACCCTCCGCACCTTCAAGACGTTGTAGGCGAAATCGGCGCCGACCGGCCCCTGGATGTCGTCGGTGGTGCAGGTGCGGAAGTAGTTGATCCGGTCGGGGTACGCCTTGCGGACGTCGAGGGCGCCGTTCTCCGGCTTGGTGAGCCCGGGGTTCGTCTGCGACGGACTGATCTGCACGAGTCCGGCCGCGTTCGTGATCGGGATGGTGGCCTTTCCCACGTTGCTGTTGAAGTTCCCGACGATGCCGGCGACCGCCGGATCGGCGATCAGCTCCTGGATGTTCTTCGCCCCCTGGGCGGGGTCGTGCACGCCGTTGACGGCGTCGTCCTTGAGCACTTCCTCGAAATGGTACGGGCCGCCGGCCATGTTGGCTTGATCGATCGCCAGCAGGACCCCGTTGTTCGTCGGAACCCCGTTGGGCGCCTCACCGCCGGACATCGGCAGGTCCACGCCGATCTTGACCAGGGTGGCGGCGCTCACCGGACGCAACCCGCCGCTCCCGGGGACCGTGACGACGAGTCCCAGGATCGCGAGGCCTGCCAGCAACCGTATCGGTCTTCGCATGCTGTCTCCCCCTTTCGTCCTCATCTCACCAGGCTGGATGCCACAGGTCATGTACGTTCCTCCAGAGGGGACGAGTTCCTGCGCGAGGAGGTCCCACGCGCGTCCCCTCAGCGCCCGCCCCGCTCCCGCAGCACGCTGCTCAGGACGAACTTCACGTTCGCGGGCCGCTCGGCCAGCCGGCGCATGAAGTAGGGGTACCACTCCTCCCCGAACGGGACGTACACCCGGACCCGGTACCCTTCGCGGCGGAGGCGCGCCTGGAGATCCCGCCGGATCCCGTACAGCATCTGGAACTCGAACCGGTCGGGGGCGATCCCGCCCGCGGCGGCGGCGTCTTTGGCGGCGTCGATGAGCCGCTCGTCGTGGGTCGCGATCGCCGGGTACGTGCCCCGGCGGAGGAGGCGCTCCGCCAAACGTTGGAAGTTGAGATCGACGTCCTGCTTGCGCGGGAACGCCACCGACGGAGGCTCCGCGTAGGCCCCCTTGACCAGGCGCACCCGGATGCCGAGCGCGATCATCCGCTCCACGTCGGCTTCGCTGCGGCGCAGGTACGATTGGATCACCACGCCGACGCCGCGGATCCCGCCGGCCCACAGGCCTTCGACGAGGCGCAGCGTCCGGTCCGTGTACTGGGAACTCTCCATGTCGATCCGGACAAACATCGTTCCGGCGCCCGCCAGCACCCGGCGCAGCAGGGCCTCGCACAGCGCTTCGTCGACGTCCAGCCCGAGCTGGGACAACTTCAGCGACAGGGTGCTGTCGACACCGCTGCGGCGCAGTTCATCGAGGATGGCGAGGTAGCTCTCCGCCCCCGCGGCGGCCCCGTCCCTCGTCGCCGTGTGCTCTCCGAGGAAATCGAGCGTCGCGAGCAGCCCCGCCCTGTTGAGGCGCCGGATCACCGCGACCGCGTCCTCGAGGCGCTCCCCGGCCACAAAGCGCAGCGCGGCCCGCCGGAGCACCGGGTTGCGGAGCGCGAACCGCTGCAGGCTCCGCCGGTGGGAGAGCGCCAGGAAGATCGGCCGCAGCATCCGCCCCGGGGCCGCGAGGACCGGGCCCGGCCGCTGGGGTCACGGGTAGATGCCGCGCGTGATCAGCGCATCGGCGACCCGCTGCACCGCTTTCACGAGCGCGGCCGTCCGCATCTCGACCTGCCGCTCCTGGGACACCCCCAGCACTTCCCGGAAGGACCGGACCATGATCCGCTCCAATCGCTCGTTGATCTCCTCTTCGCTCCAGAAGAACGACTGGAGATCCTGCACCCATTCGAAGTAGGACACCGTGACCCCGCCGGCGTTGGCCAGGATGTCCGGCACGACCAGCACCTTGCGATCCTGGAGGATGGCGTCGGCCTCGGGGGTGGTCGGCCCGTTCGCCCCCTCCACGATCAGCCGCGCCTTGACCTTGTCCGCGTTTCGCTCGGTGATCTGCCCTTCCAGGGCGCTCGGCACGAGGATCTCGCACGGCGCCTCCAACACGTCCTCGTTCGTCATCGCGGTTCCGCCGCGGAACCCCGCGACCGTCCCCGCCTGCTCCTTGTGGCGCAGCAATTCCGCCGGATCCAATCCCTTCTCGTTGTAGACGCCGCCGCGGCTGTCCGTGACCGCCACGATGCGGCATCCCTGCTCCCGCAGCAGAACGGCGGCGATGCTGCCGACGTTGCCAAACCCCTGCACCGCGACCCGGGCGCCCTGGAACGGCATCCCGAGGTGGCGGGCCGCCTCCCGCGCGACGATCATGACGCCGCGGCCGGTCGCCTCGATCCGCCCCTGCGATCCGCCGATCGAGATGGGCTTCCCCGTCACCACCGCCGGGACCGAGTAGCCCCGGTGCATGCTGTAGGTATCCATGATCCAGGCCATCACCTGGGGATTGGTCCCGACGTCCGGCGCCGGGATGTCGCTCTCCGGGCTGATCAGCATCGTGATCTCGGTGGCGTACCGGCGGGTGAGGTGCTCCAGTTCCTCCTGCGACAGTTCCTTGGGGTTGACCACCACCCCGCCCTTCGCCCCTCCGTACGGGAGCCCCACGACCGCGCACTTCCAGGTCATGAGCATGGCGAGCGCGCGGATCTCGTTGAGGGTGACGTCCGGGTGGTAGCGGATCCCTCCCTTCGTCGGCCCCAGGACCGTGCTGTGATGCACGCGGTAGCCGGTGAAGACCCGGACCGATCCGTCCTCGAGCTGCACCGGAAAGTTCACCGTCAGTTCCCGCTTCGGGTGGCTGAGGAACTCCCGGACCCCGCGCTTCAATGACAGGAGGTCGGCGGCGGTGGCAAACTGCTGGAGCGCGACCTTCCAGGGATCGCTTTGGACGGGTGTGACGGCCGTATCCTTGGGCATGTGCTTGGCCTCCGTGATGACTCAGATCGTGGGCGTTCCTCTGGGGCTTACAGCGAGAGGTACCGCCGGACCGCCAGCAGGCTGCCGCCGGTCCCGATGAGCACGCCCCAGACCATCAGTTTCCAGGCGAGCATGAGGGCAACCTGCTCAGGGGACGGCAGCGGGAGGAATGGAAGCGACAGACGGGCCCCCCAGGCCAGCCACGCGTAGGCGCCGGCCACGAGGCCCAGCGCCGCGAGCGCCCCGGCGGCCCCGGTCAGCGCGCCCTCGACGACGAAGGGCCACCGGATGAACCAGGCGGTCGCCCCGACGAGCCGCATCACCTCGATTTCCGCGCGGCGCGCGAACACCGTCAACCGGATCGTGTTCAGGACGATGATGACCGCGGCGAGGGCCAGCAGCCCGCCCGCCGCCGCCCCGCCGAGCCGGACGGCCCTGGTGAGCCCCAGCAGCCGGTCCGCCGTCTCGGCCCCGTAGCCCGCGTGCTCGACGTGGGGCAAGGTCGAGGCGGCGTCGGCGACCTCCCGGAGGCGGTCCGGTCCGTCCACGGCGACCCTGAAGGACGCGGGGAGCGGATTGCGGGAGAGGAGGTCCCCGAGATCCACCTTCCCCCCAAGGGTTTGCTGAAAATCGCTGAGCGCCTCGTCTTTGGACACATAGGTCAGCCCCGTCACCCCGGAGAGCCGGAGGAGCCGCGCGCGCAGCGCCGCCAGATCGCCGGCGCGGACGCCGTCGTTCAGATAGACCACGACTTCGGCCCTGCGCTCCACGCTGCGGGTCAGCTGATCGAGCACGCCGGCGACGACGAGCGCCACCCCCAGGGCCACCAGCGTGACCATCGTGATGGTCACCGCCGCCACGCTCATCAATCCGCTGCGCCAGAACCCCGCCACGCCTTCCCGCACGAAATAGGACGGGCCCCGTCTCCGGGCGGCGCGGCGCCGGGTCAGGGGGCCGGCCGCGCCCGGCGCCGGCGGGCCGGGCCTAGCCGCCGCCCGCATACCGGCCCCGGACCTCGTCCCTGACCACCGCGCCCCGCTCCAGGGCGATCACGCGCTTCCTCAAGATATCGACGATGGTCTTGTCGTGCGTGGTGACGATCACGGTCGTCCCCTGCAGATGGATCTGGGACAGGAGTTGCACGATCTCCCAGGACGTGTCCGGGTCGAGGTTGCCGGTCGGCTCGTCAGCGAGCAGCAGCGGGGGCCGATGCACCAGCGCCCGGGCGATGCTCACGCGCTGCTGCTCCCCCGCCGACAACTCCGCCGGCACCGCGTCCGCCCGGGCCGCGAGGCCCACGACCTCCAGGACCTCGGCCACCCGCCGGTCCGCCTCGGCGGGCGGGGTCCCGGTGACTTCGAGCGCGAACGCGACGTTCTCCCAGGCGGTCTTGCGGGGCAGGAGCTTGAAGTCCTGAAACACGATCCCGACCTTCCGTCGAAGGAACGGCACGTCTCTCGCCGGCAGACGGGTGACATCGCGCCCGGCGACGAGCACGGTCCCGCTGGACGGCCGCTCTTCTCGATAGAGCATCTTCATCAGCGTGGATTTGCCCGCCCCGGTCGGGCCGACGATGAAGACAAATTCTTCAGGGTCGATGCGCAGCGTGACGTCGGCGAGCACGGTCACACCGGTCGGATAGCGCTTGCTCACCCGGCAGAACTCCACCATCGCGGGATCCTGCCCATCCGGCCCCGCGCCGGGGAGGATCACCGCAGCGGCCACCGCAGGTCCCATGACCGGAGGCTCGTCCGGAGCTCCTCGTAGGTCATGTCCAGCCTCAACGGGGTGACCGAGATCCGGCCTTCGGCCACCGCCGCCGCGTCGGTTCCGGGATCGGCGCTGCCGGCCTCGGCCGATCCGGTCAGCCAGTAGTAGTCGCGGCCCCGGGGGTCCGCCCGCTTCTCCAGCCGGTTGACGTACCGCCGGGCACTCTGCCGGGTGATCTCCACGCCGCGGATCTCCTTCGCGGGAAGATTGGGCACGTTGACGTTGAGGAAGGTGTCTTTGGGGAGGCCGTGCCGGTGGACTTCCTGGGCCAGGTGCGCCGAGAACGCCGCCGCCGGCCCCCACTGGATGTCGGTGAACGACGCGACGGACACGGCGATGGCCGCGATGCCGGACAGCGTCGCTTCCACGGCCCCGGACACGGTCCCGGAGTAGATCAGGTCCATGCCGAGGTTGGCGCCGACGTTGATCCCGGACACGACGACGTCGGGCGGACGGCCCAGCAGGTCGAGCACCGCCAGCAGCACGCAGTCCGCCGGCGTGCCGCTCGTCGCCCAGGCGGGGAGCCCGGTGTCGCCCAGCGCGGCCGGCACGGCGCGCAGAGGCTTGTGCAGGGTGATGGCATGGCTCGCCGCGCTGCGCTCGTGTTCCGGGGCGACGACGAGGACGTCGGCCACCGGGCGCAGCGCGCGGGCGAGCGCGAGCAGCCCCGGCGAGCCCAGCCCATCGTCGTTCGTGAGCAGGACGCGCATCAGCGCGCCAGGCGGCGGAGGGCGGCGTTCACGATCGCCTCGCAGGGCAGCGCGGTGATATCTCCCTTGACGACGCGGATGCGGGCGCCGCCGATGGGGTGGTCACACGACGGCGTCTCGGAGGTCATGGGACCGTGGGGGGATGGTCGTCCTGGCTCACGCCGCCGGCCGGGACGGGCGGCGGCATCGTCGCCCGTCCCACGAGATGCGGGTCAGTCTTGATCGCGCCACCAGTCCGGGGAGACGTCCTTCTTTTTGTACGTCTTGATGACGGGGCGTGTGCCGGCCTTTTCGTGGGCCACGCGCTTGCGCAGCTCCTCGTACTCGTGCAGGTTGGTCAGCACCTTGAGCGCCTCCCAAATGGCCTCCTCGACCTGCCCGCCGTCTTTCAGCAGGAGGCTGACCAGCGGATCGATGACCCGCTTGTCCCGCAGCTTGCTGAGCAGGCGGATCACCAGCCGCTTGACGTCGGCATCGTCGTCCGCCAGATACCGGAGGAGGTGCTCGAACGTCGCGTCCCCCAGCAGGGTGTAGAGCACCCGCAGGGAGAACCGCCGGACCTTCACGTTCGGGTTCTCCATCGCCTGGCCGAGCGCGGCGAGGACGGTCTCCCGGTCGTCCTGCGCAAACGCCTGGACCACCTCGGCCGGCAGCACGACTTCGCGGTCGCCGCTGGGCAGCGTCAGGACCCCACGCTCCTCGAGCTTGGAGATCGTGCCGACGACGGTCTCCTGCAGCCGGGGATCGCTGAGGAAGATGCGGAGGATCGGCTCGACCACACGCTTGTCGCCGATCCGTCCGAGAATGGTCAGCGCCGTCAGCCGGACGTAGTAGTTGTCGTCGGCCAGCGCGGCGATCAGCGGGTCGATCACGCGCGGGCCCATCTCGGTGAGGATGCGCCAGATCTGGGGGCCGATCCGCCGGCGGAGATAGCGGTCCTTGAAGGATTCCATCAAATGAGGGACGGCCTCGGGGCCGATGCGCGACAGCGCCTCGGTCGCCGCGGCCACCAGGGACCGCTCGCGCCGGGCCAGCACCTTGATCAGGGCTTCGACGGCCCCGGCATCCCGGAGCTCCCCCAGCCCCTTGACCGCCTGAAGGCAGACCTGCTCGGATCGATCGGCCAGGGCCGCGCGCATGGCCTCCATGGCCTTGACGCCCCCGATGCGGCGCAATGCCATGACGGCGCTCTTCCGGACGTACTCGTCCGAGTCGCGCAGCGCCTCCGCCAGCGCGGCAACGGCGCGCTCGTCCGCGAGCTTCCCAAGCGCGTGGGCCGCGTCGCTGCGCAGCGTGACATCCGCGCTCCGCAGCTGTTGAAGGAGCCGCTCAAGTTCGTGCTCTGGGGCCTGGGGGTCTGTCTGAGACCCCGCGTTCGGCGTTGTGTTCATCGTGCGAGCTCCTTCCCTATATAGTAGCACTCGTTCGGCGCCCTGGCGACTTTTCCTTGAACGGCGCCCGCCGCCGAGAGGCCTGCCGCCGCCGCGGGAGGCCTGGGGGAGGCCGATCGGAGGCCAATCGAAGCGGGGAGCAAAGCAAAGGTAAGCCGCTCAACGCGAAATGGCGGACGGGTGTTCTTGATTATTTCTACATCGGCCGCTATACTAAGGGACAGGATGCGCATCACACGCCAGGGCGCGAGGAACCCCAAGGCCGGTGAGGGCCGCCAAGGGCAGCGCGACAAACGCTGTCCGGTTCGCCCACAGCAGCGAAGCTGAGTTCGCCAAGATCCTCGATTTTTATGGGATCGAGTGGCATTACGAGCCTCAAAGTTTCCCGTTGGTGTGGGACGAACGCGGTCGCGTGATCGAGAGCTTCAACCCGGACTTCTACCTTCCCGCGTACAACCTCTACATCGAACTGACCACGCTCAAGCAGAGCCTCGTCACGGAGAAGAACCGCAAGCTCCGGCGCCTGCGCGAACTGTATCCCGACGTGCACATCAAGATCTTTTACGGCCGGGACTACCGGCAATTACTGCTCAAGTACGGACTGCAGCCGGCGGCCGCGGCCCGGTGACGGGTCCCGCGGAAGACATCGAGGAGATCCTCCTCACGCAAGAGCAGATCGCCGCCCGGGTCGCCGGGCTCGCGCGGGACATCTCCCGGGACTACGCCGGCCGTTTTCCCCTGCTGATCTCGGTGCTGAAGGGAGCCGTCTACTTCATCACCGACCTCAGCCGCGCGATCACGATCCCGATCGCCATGGACTTCATGGCCATCACCAGCTACGGCAGCGCCCCCGCCCAGAGCGGCGCCGTGCGGCTGATCAAGGATCTCGATATCGAGATCACCGGCCGCGACGTCCTGCTGGTCGAGGACATCATCGATACGGGCCTGACCGCCGGGTATCTCCTGCGGCTCCTGCAGGCCCGGACACCGGCGAGCCTCCAGATCTGCACCCTGCTGGATCGACCGCGCCGGCGCATCCTCGAGAGCCTGCCCATCGCCTACCGGGGCTTCGAGGTGCCGGATCGGTTCCTGGTGGGGTACGGATTGGACTACCGGGAGCAGTACCGGAACCTTCCGTTCATCGGCGTGCTGAAGGACTCGGTGCTGCAGGCGGCCGGCCAACCCGCCGGCTAGGAACCGTCTTCCGGATCGTCGCCCTCCACCGCGCGGGCCTGGCGCACGGTCCCTTCGCCGAACCGCTCGTTGATCGCATCCACGACCTGGTCGACGCGCGCGTGCTGCTCTTCTTCGCCGAAGAGCGACACCTGCGTCAGGCCCACCCGGCCGAGCCCCGAAACGCTCACCCCGATCAGGCGCACCGGCCGCGGGAGCGGCGCGAGGCGGTCCAGCAGACCGACGGCCGCCCGGTAGATGACCGCTCCCGAGTTCGTCGGGGACGGCAGCGTGAGGTTCCGCGTCAGCGTGTGGAAGTTCTCGTACCGCACCTTGAGCGTCACGGTCCGTCCGTGCAGCCCTTCGGCCCGGAGCGAGCGGGCGACGTCTTCCGCGAGCGCCCCGAGCGTGCGCAGCAGCGCTTCCCGGTCCGCCGTGTCCTCTTCAAAGGTGGTTTCCCGGCCGATCGATTTGGTCTCCCTCGACACCTCGACCGCGCGGTCATCGAGGCCCCGGCTGAGACGGGCCAGCTCCTCGGCCGCGAACCCGAGGGACGCCCGCAGCACCGACGTCGGGGTCCGCTGGAGATCGCCCACCGTGTCGATCCCGAGCGATCCGAGCCGCTGGCGGGTTTGCGGGCCGACCCCCCACAGCACCGTGACCGGCAGCGGGGCCAGCACCGCCGCCGCCTCCTCCAGCCGGATCTCCCGCAGCCCATCCGGCTTGGCCAGTTCGGACGCAAGTTTCGCCAGGAACTTGTTTGGGGCCACGCCGACCGATACGGGAAGGTGCAGCGTCTCGCCGATCCGTCCCTTGATCGCCCGCGAGAACGCGAGCGGGGACCCCCCGGGCGCCTCCGGAGACGCCCCGGCGGTCGACGGTGCGGGACAGCCGGTGAGATCCAGGTAGGCCTCGTCGATCGAGACGGGTTCCACCCGCGGCGTGAAGGTGTCCAGGAGGTCGAAGAGTTGGGAGGAGACGGCCCGATACTTCTGCATGTCCACCGGCAGGAAAAGCGCCTGCGGGCAGCGCGCGAACGCCTCTCCCGAGGGCATCGCCGACCGGATGCCGTAGCGGCGGGCCTCATAGGAGGCCGCGGCGACGACCCCACGGCCCCCGGGAGCGGCCCCCACGACGACCGGAAGTCCCCGGTACTGAGGGTTGTCACGCACCTCGATGGACGCGTAGAACGCGTCCATGTCGACGTGGACGATCACGCGTGATTGTGCCGGCGTCATTCCAATACCGAACCTATGTTCGCCTCATCGGGCTCATTGTGCCATCGGGATATTTCCGCGTCAACC